>Ga0098055_1000058_pt1 | contig 78453 bp, 63 predicted proteins | sample 17_taG_FD_75107 | JGI IMG/M metagenome (GOLD analysis project Ga0098055, IMG submission 75107) | Marine viral communities from the Subarctic Pacific Ocean - 17_ETSP_OMZ_AT15314 metaG | ecosystem: Environmental > Aquatic > Marine > Oceanic | place: Pacific Ocean | collected 2015-01-18 | reverse complement strand
ATTGTTGCTTGTTTGTGTATCAAGTATGTGGAACACTTCCTCTTGTCGCTTCCATTCACTGGGATAACGTATATAATCATTCATAGCGTGTATGCTGTCTACCGAATAATGGAAACGCACCAGTTTGAATTCTCTCCATAGATCAAATAAATCTTCTCGCCATTCAACTCCGTTTGAGTTGTAACGTAGTTCCAGATCTTTTGCGTAACCCATTTTAATCGCATGTTCAAGTATCTCATAATGTTCCTCAATAATTAAACTCTCACCACCAGCAAAATAAATCTGTTGCATACTAGGCATTTGTTCATAAAACTGTTGCCAGAATATGTCGTTTTGTTTGTGCCAGTTGTAACTACTTCCGTTTATGCTACCTTTGTCGCTCCACTGCATGGTGTCTTTTAGTGTAGTGTTTTGTACTGCTGGAAAGATCTTTTTGTAATCTTTAATCCAACCACTGCTATCATGTGGGCTACACATAACACAGGCTAATTGACACTTGGTACCAAAGCGTAAGTCAATGTATGCCAAGTTGGGAGGTACTTCGCCATCGTCTTGTGTATTGGAGATAAGGTTATCAACATCAACACGCTGACTCCAGTAAGCAGTTTCCCATTGTCGTTTACTGCGGTGTCCTGCGGCTTCTTCTTTAAAGCACTTGGTACAACTAGCTGGAATTTCGCCATTAAGCATTTGTTTGCGAACATTACGCATATACTTTGAATTCCATGCGCTCTGAAAGTCTGTTACATTTAAGTTGTTGGGACGGCCTAGATCGTCCTTGAGTACGCCCACCATGCCTCCCCATTCACTTTTGTCATTTGTCGGACCAACACTACTGGCATTGGCTGTACAACATACTCGCATACTGCCATCTGGTCTGGTTGATAAATGTACCCAGGGCAGGATACAAAATGTTTCACTTGGTGCTTTTGTCATTTGATATACTCATAAAACCCTGGTATGATATCAGTAACATCTTGTCCACGGTGTTTGTCTAGTTGTTTGGTATAGTCTACTAATTGTTTCTGTAGTTTAGGATCTGTTGTATCACTAAACCAATAATCCCATTCATCTGTTTGTGTATCATAGTTTACTACTTCCATATACACTGCAATATTAATAATACGCTTTCGTAATTCTATAAGGACATACCAATAATTTCTACTGTCTGCATCATAACGATCAATATTATTAATAATATCATCTAAATAATCCATTGTAGGTTTAAACACATCAGCATGCCATGCTTTCTTACCTTGTACATTTAGCCGTTTAACACTAAGATAGCCTGGATCATATAATAAATCTAAATCAAGAACAAAGTATTTCTTACTTTTACTATATATACTTAGCCATGTTTGACAGTACCACCAAACCAAGTCTTTTATGTTAAACACATTGTAGATTTGTATAACAGGTGTCAGTGTTAAACTGGTTTCACGCCAGTGCTTGTATTTGATACGGCGAAGATTTATTAGTTTAAAAATATTTTTTTCTATAGTTTGCCAATCACTGGGGAAACGTATGTAATCATTTGTGCTACCAACTCCGTCTATACTACCATTAATAACTGTATTTTTAAAATGCTTCATATATTCCAGTGTCTTTGGCTGTATATTTGTTAAGTTGGTTGTATACTTTAGTCTTATCTTTTTACACTGTCCAGTCTCTACTAGTTGGTCCAGTAACTGGTCAATTCCTTCGTGTAATGTAGGTTCACCACCCACAAATGATATTTCCTCAACAGCTATTAAATTGTGTTTGATGCCTTCCCACAACAGTTCTGTATCCCATTCATTCACATCATAGTTTTTATAATGTGTGGGTAATCCAGCTTTGGCAAATTCTTTTTGTTCTTTAACAATTTGACTACTAAAGTGTGGCCAACACATGCGACATTTTAAATTACACAAGTTACTGAGTCTAACATCAAAGTAACGAATTTGTGGATCATCAACAACTGTTTGCCAGTTGTCAGTTAGTCGTGTTTTCTCACGATGTAACCATTTTTGGTTTTCTTTACGGCGTTTACTGGATAATTCGTTGTTTTTATACTTGCTCCAGTCACTATAGTGAATTTCTTCTTCTCGCCAGCATGTTTTACACTCAGGTAATTTCTCATCTGCCAGTACACGATCACGTATTTCATTATAATGATCACTGTGCCATATCTCGTCAATGCTGTCTACATTAACATTATATGGTGTACCATCAGGTTTATTGATAGTGTCAAACTTACTTACTTTGCAACACAATCTACAATTACCTTCAGTAGTGGTGGCTAGGTGTATAAATGGTATTACACAAAAGTTTTTATGAGGTTCGTCTGGCCTGGCTGGTGTACGTTTAAAGGTTTTACTGATATACTTTAATAAGTTTTTCATATTGTTATTTATTAACTACGTATTTTACAGATAAATACTAGTATGGAACATCCTACTTATTGTAGCTTTCCTTTTGAAAGCATTGCCCCTAAAAGCTGGGTTGATGGTCGGCCACATCGTGTGACGCCTTGTTGTAACATGAAGTCGGATAATACTGACGATCCAATGGGAGTAAAACCCTTGATAGACAGTGGTGCTAGTTTAAGTGATATATTTGCCAGCCCACAGTTTAACCAACTACGTTTAGACTTGCTGAGTGGTATTCGCAACCCAGCTTGTGAGTACTGTTGGCGTCTGGAGAGACAAACTGGGCATAGCCCACGTATTACTGCTATTACACCACTAAAGCAAAGTACCGCACCAGCTACACAACGTCTACAAAAATTAGACACCATGATAGACGAAAGCTGCAATCTACAGTGTAGAATGTGTGCACCCAGTGTTAGCAACAGTCTACGTAAAGACTATAATCAGATACTAGAACTTGACTTACCATTACCTGAATACTATAACATAAAACAGACTGAAAGTCAAGCTGATCCGAACGGATCACAAGTATTTTTTGGACCTAATAAAGCGTATCAACAAGAGTTGCTTGAACTGGGAGACGAAATACGTGAGCTAAAGTTTACTGGTGGAGAGCCAACTGTTAGTAAAACATTCTGGAGTATCATTAATAACTTAAACTATCCAGAGAACGTAAAAATACATTTAACAACCAATGCTACTAAATTTAATCATTTATTTTTAGACAGCATGAAGATGTTCAGTAAAAGACATTTTACTCTCAGTGTAGACGGCACACGCAGTACATATGAATACATGCGATATCCATTCAACTGGCGTAAGCTAGAAGATAATATAAACAAACTTTGTGAGACACAAGATCCACTCAGTACTGAAATACACATATGCAGTGTGTTAACCACATACAACATGCTAAACATACGTAACCTCATTGATTGGATTATACAGCATAATTGGTATAGTGAACACAAGATTACATGGAAGTGTATTCCTGATCCACATCCACACAACAGTTGTTTAGATGTTAAGTGGGCAAGTACAGAACTATTGGATATAGCATATCAAACTATGTGTGCTGTGGAGTGTGATGAATATGTACAAGGTGGTGTACAAAAAACTATAAAGTATTTGGAATGGTGCTTATCTCAAACACATGATCCTGATCTACTAACAGAACGTAGAGCTAGGCTAAAACAAGACACACTAACACTTGACATTGTACGTAAACAAAACTATGATGAGATGTTACAACCACAAGTGGCTGACTTTATTTTAAATATTCCAGCGCCGGATCAATAAAATATACCTATCATATTAATTTGTTGGGTATTAAAAATTCTTGTTCGATCCAATCTGCAACCAATTCACTTCCTTCAACTCCAAGATGTCCAAAATCGTCAATTTGTAATTGATCAAAGCGGTGTATTACATTTTCTATAGCAACAAAGTCAACTGGGTCTTCGCTACGCCATTTAAATCCAAAGTCTACTTTACTGTTTAGATTGTGTACTACACTTTCATAATTAATTAAATGAAATTGCTTGGGTATAGTTTCAAAATATTGTCTTACAAACGGTACCTTGGGTTTACTATTACCTGGCCATCCAAATCGTGGAGTACCTAACCAACCACTGCTACTAAAATCACACAACTGTTCTAATTCATCACTGTTCCAAAATGTATAATTACTGCTCCTAGGAATTAGACAACTCTCAATATCACTCCAACGTTCTGGATGTAATGTCAGTCTAAGTGGACTGGTAAACTGTGCAATACAATAATCAAAACAATTGAGTTTTTTTGCACAATCGTACATATAGTTGGCCCACTGTATACTACTTCCGCCTTTACTTAAATCCAAGAATTGAAGATGTGAATGACGTTTGCTAAGTATCCAACTCCAGCTATTATCGTAAGGTATTGTGTGTCCTTGTGTAAAACTACACCCCAACGTTAATATTTTAATCATTTTCGTCCTTGTATGTTATTTCATTATGATATGCACGATTCTTAGCGCAAGTACGTATACAACGACTAACATGTTTATTATGTCTTGGATCAAAACTATCACTAAGTGTAGTCTGATAGTAGTCAGTGTTTAGTATAGTTTCTATACTGTGTTGATTTAAATCATTCCAGCCTGACTCAAATGAACTGTATTTGTCCATGATTCCATCTTTGTTTTTAAAAGCACTATCCCACAGGAAACAACAGGGCCACAATGAACTGTTGGCACTTACAAATATTTCTCTGTCATGATAAAACTTACAACTAATACTGGATACTATTTCTGTAATTTGTTCCGGGCTCTTGTCCTCACTTTGGATAAAACGATCTAACTCTTTTACAACCGCCACTTTACTGTGTTCTTTAGCACCTGTTGTAGTAATAGTTTTTTCAATTTGATTGTTCTTTTTACCTATTTTAGCCACCCAGTCGTGAAAGGTATTACGCATACCAGTGCGTGTTGCAAAGCGGAAGTCTAGTTCTTCTGCTCTAGCTCTGGCTGTTTCCAATTCATGTTCGTTGTGATCAAATACAATATAAACCCAACTTGCTTGTGCTTTACTACCTGTACTGCGTCCGCCATCACTGTAGGCTTGCATATTTCTATCAATAATTTTATAGTTTGTATTAACACGATATACATGATTTGTTTCTACACCGTCAACACAAAAATGAACTTTTAATTGATCGTGTTTATATCGACCACTTAGCTCTCCTAGTTCACGCCACCATTCAGCACTGTTACGTCCGCCATTGGTACTGTATGCTACGTTGCCGCCGTGTTCCAGTAACCATTTGGTTATTGCCATACAGTCTGGATTAACAATGGGATCACCCAATACTCCACACAGTTTAAATGTTTTATTTTCAATATGTCGTCTATCAGGGAACCAATTTTGTATTTGTTCTATAGTTAAGTTACGGGGCTGTAGTATATCTAAGTTTTGTGTACGGGCGCATCCAGGACAAGCAGCATTACAGTCACTTGATATCTCCAGTTCTACACGTTTAATGGTATCTATTAAGTACATACTTATATTTATGAATCAATAAATAGTTGTATGGCAAAAATACCTTCACATGCAAGAGAAGAATACGGCAATAAAGAAGAAATACACAAAGCAATTGTTGAGAAAACAGGGCTTAGTAATTTTTGTACAAGTCCGTGGAATAGTTTTCACGAAGGTCCAGAAGGATTAGTAAGTACTTGTTGTAAAACTCGAGAGCCAATTGGCTGGAGTGGCAAGCAAACGTTTGAAGAAATGTATAACAGTGACCATGCTAAAGATGTTAGAGCAGCATTTTTACGTAATGAACGACATCCACAGTGTGAGGCTTGCTGGCAACAAGAAGAGAATGGTGAAACTAGTTTAAATCGCTTACATGGTAGTGGCATGAGTACAGTGCCTGTTATCATGGATTTAGTTAACAACACAGATCCAGACGGCACACTACACAAACATAAACCACAGTGGTTGGATTTTTTGTGGACCAGTAAATGTAATATGGCATGTTTGGGGTGTACACCAGAACTCAGTAGTACAATTAATGACAAATACAAACGTGAATATGCCATACTAAATGCACAAGACCCTGACGACTATCATAATGATATGGATAATTGGGTTAATGGATCCAAGCACAAAGTAGACTATGTGCTAAGAAATATAGATAGTATCCATGCTATACACCTAAACGGCGGTGAGCCATTTATGGCTGAAGAAACATATGAGCTACTAGAAGAATTACTAAAACGTGGGTTACAAGAACGTGTTCACGTGTGGAGTCACACTAACGGTACTATTACCAAGTACAAAGGGGTTGACATCATTGATGATTATCTTGTACACTGGGGAGACAACGCAACTATTACAATGAGTAATGATGGGTTTGGTAGTACTGGAGAGTATGCTCGTTATGGATATAAAGATAAAAAATGGCTTAATACATATCGTAGAATTAATGAAAGCGGTGTCAATTTAAATATACAAACATGTTGGAATATTTTTAATGCACCTAATATACATGAATTGGGTGAATGGTTTATGGATAATTGCCCTCTAAATACAATTAATGACCCGCCAATGAATAATCCAGACGGCAAGTTAACTATATGGACTAACGATACAACACAGCCAAAGATGTCTTACTATATACCAGAGTTACGTGAGCAATGTTTACAAAGTTTACGTAAGGCGCAAACAAGCGGAGTTCATCCACGAAGTTGGACAGAAAATCTTGATCGTTGGCAGAATTGGCTTGTTAAAGAAGACTGGCGGTATGCGGCTCCAAACTATAGAAACTTATATTACTGGTATAATGGTCTTAAACAAATGGATGTTGCCCGTGGCACAGACTTGTGTACTAGTGTACCACACTTGCGTGGTTTATATGAACTGGGTAAAGAAATATCAGTTGATTACCGACCTTAAACGAACTGTGCACCAAACGGATCAAACTCTGTACCACACTTCATAGCACAAACACCCAACTTACCTTCAGCAATGTTGGACTTATCCCAACTGTTTTGTATAGTATTGAGTATACCGCTATTAAATACGCTTTCTAATCCATGTCGACGAACGTCAATACCCATTTTACCGCCAGCCATTTCAATATGATCCCATATTTGTTCCACACGGTAATCTTTGTGCCACCACTTGTACATACGCCCAGCAGTCCAACAGCAAGGCATTAATAATCCTTCTGCTGTAATAAAGATTTCTTTTTTCTCTACGGCTTTACAACGTATGCTACACTTGTTATAATATTCATTCATGCTTCCGTAGGATTTTTCTATCTCTTTTTGTTTTAATAATGCTAGGTTTTGATTATCCAGTTTAACTGGCTTGCGTATTAATTGTGTTTCTACACCTTTGCGGTTTTGTGCTTGATGATCATCTTTACCCTTATTACTTGCTGTAAAAAATCTACCGCTTTTCTTCTTTTGAAAGCGTTCACATCCCCATTCATGTGCTAGAGCTTCTGCTTGTTCAACTTGATGTTCGTTGTGTCCAAATACAATAAAGTCCCAACGAGCACGGCCACCTGCCGCAATAAAGGCCCGCATATTGGTTTCTACTTTATCCCAGACCACATTCTGTCTATACAAATGATTAGTATCACTAAGACCGTCTACACTAAAGATAACTGTACCCATTCTGCCAAATACTTCTGCTAACTGTGTCCACCATTGTGTGTCTTTTGCACCAGCGTTTGTATTCATACTCAACCACATATTGGGGTTATGTTGTCTAAAGTAACGAAATATTTTTAGTGTATCTTTTGCAATGATAGGATCGCCCAAATTACCACACATGTACATACTGTCTAGTTGTTGGATAAACTCTGGCTTAAAGATACGTTTACAGTCAGCTAAACTAAGTTCAGCATTAGTAATATGTCTGTTGTCAGCACCACCATTTTCATTACGGTCACACATAGGACATGCCGCCTGACAGCGTTGTGTGACTTCCAGATGTACTTGTTTTATATCTTGATAGTTATACATTGTCAATAATTAACTTTACGTTTTGTCCTGGTCCAGTTTTACTAGGCAAGCCACCATATTCTGACATATACCAGGCAATAACTGCCTGATACCAAGCATGACTATTATGATGTGCTAATTTATTAAATTGATAGATATTATTATTAGTAGCTTCCATAGTGCTTAATGCTCTAGCGGCTTCTACTTGTAATTGTCTAACAGTTAAATCATTTAAATCCAATTTTCATATACCTTGTGTAATTGCCCAGATCCAATTCACCTTCAAACAATGGCTTACGCATGTGTATCATCCAACTAAAGTCAGCTAAACTGTTGTGTGTATTAACGTGCTCGTCAAGATCATGGTAGTTGTTGCCTTGCATGATGATTAAACTTCCAAATGGTATACCGGTATACCAATCATTAAAATCAAGAATGTGCTCTGTGCTGGTATTAATAAATGTATTTGGTTTTAGACGAGTTTCAATATGTTTACCCGAAGAGAAGTTCTCAGTTTCAAAGTAAAAGTTACCAACACTGCCGTCACTAGGGGCTGGCTCAGTGGTATAATTCATTTTGTGGATGTCTACTGTACTGCTTTTAAACTCCCACTTGTTTAAATATTGTGTTTTATTAAATATTTCTGCTATGGGTCCTGCTGATGGATCAGTATCAAAACTATGTATGCGTTCTAGTTTTATATCACTCTCAAACAACATTGTAGCAAGTGTAGCATACCAACCTGCACACAGGAATACCACACCCAAATCTAAGTCTAGTTTTTGTAGTTCATCAACTATCCAGCGTTTACTGCGCAACTGACCCTGACTTAAACAATCAGTGTTCCACTCTACTTTATTATTACGTAAACTTTTTAATGCAGGAATAAACGGAGAGTCCACATATTTTTCAATTTGCGGGAACACTTTGTGTTCATTGTGATCCAGTATTAGTTTACCCAAATCTTCATCGCCCAGTAAACGAGTAATACTACGAATATTTTTATTAACTATGGCTGTACGATACAAGTGCACTGTTTCGTCTTGTTCTGGAAATAATCTAAACAGACTGTATATGTTTTGCTCAAGCATTGCTCGTCTGAGATCGTCACTGTGACCAGTTACTTGCCACTCTTCTGCCAATCTAAATATACTGTGTATGTTATCGTCCAGTACTGCACTGCGCAAGTCACTGTCATTATCATCCACTAACCGGAATATACTGCTTAGGTCTTGATCAACAACAGCTCGCCGTAGGTCACTCAGCTTTTGGTTATCAGGATACAGTATTTCAAATCTATCCAGTAATTCATGAAGCTCAAGCATTTTCCAGTGCCTCTACTGCTTCTGTAAATGTCTGTTGTAACCAAGCAAAGTCGTTAATACGATTGAGTGCATTGATATTGCCTCTGTAATAAGCACCAAAGTCTGCACCTTGTTTTGCGCCCATTGTACAATATTCACCAAATGGTCGATTTTTTCCACGTGTTTTCCACACATCTAGTCTATACTCGTTGTCTATATTATCTCCATTTTTAATAATACTGCTGGCTAGTTTAGTACATTCTCTAAATGCACTCTTCCAGGTATCAAACGGATTAGTATTAAACGCTGTAATGTTACTAACTTGAAACTTTGGCACAAACGGACAACCAATTGATGTTGTCATATCAACTCGCCAATCCTTTGCTTTTAGTAGAGCTTTGCGTGGAAACATTTTTGCTCCACCATATCCATATACTAAATCATTAATAGGGTTACGACTACGCCACACATAAACACACTCTGTTTGTGGAATGTGTTCGTACTCTAGTTTGTTTGCTTGTGGTTTAAAGTTAAAACTAAACTCTTCTTCAATAATAGCATCAGCATCAATTACATAAAAGTGACTTGTTTCTGCTATCTCTGCTGCAGCCTGATGTGCATTGAATATACCTTTAACGCCTTCTACTCTTTTAGCATGTGGTGCATAGTATTTTAATATTTCAAAGTTTTCTTCAGCCTGCTCTTCATGATAGCTGATTTGTATTACGTCTAGCAATCGGTATTCTCCTGTGGTGTTCTGTACAATAATATACGATTATATCGAATTTGTCAATCGTTAATCATATATGAATGGATCACGCTTACGAAGTTTTTCCAACCTCTCTGCACGTTCCTGTTCTTTTTGTTTTCTTTGGGCTCGTTTAGTCCAAGGACTTAGTAACCATTGTCTGATTCTGGTAAACATACCTTTACTCCGTATTGTTCTGTCCAACGTAGTGCATCCTGTTCGGTATTAACTAGTGGCTCGCCTTTGATGTTTAGACTAGTATTTAACAGCATAGGACATCCTGTTTCCATTTCCCAACGCTTTAGTAAGGTATAAATCCAGCCATTTGACTCATCCACTGTTTGTACTCTTGATGTATCATCGTAATGTACAATAGCAGGAAATAAATGTGGTTGACGACATTTAAGTGTGTACTGCATAAATGGTGACTCAGTAAAGTTTTTGGGTAACTCAAAGTAATCAGCCAAGTGCTCTTTTAATATCATGGGAGCAAACGGCCTAAACGCTTCACGCTGTTTAATTTGGTTTACTCTGTCCTTGACATCTACTCCCCTAGGATCAGCAAGAATGCTTCTGTTTCCGAGAGACCTAGGTCCAAATTCTGCTCTACCACAGGCAACGGCTGTGATTTTTTTGTTTTTAAGTTCTCTGACAATAGTTTCGACTGGGTAGTCTCCTGGGATGTCGTGTCCTGTGTAGGCATGTTTAAACTCCATAAATTGTTTCTTTTTAGCTAGTACGCATCCAATACTACTACCAGCATCGCCTGGATTAGGCATAATCCATACGCTATCAAAATATTTATATGCCAAACTGTTTGCAACGCAATTTAATGCACAACCTCCCATGATTGTAATACGGCGGCTTTTTGTTTTTTCTGCCGTTATCATACAATAACGTTCAAATATTTCTTCATATATACGTTGGGTGGCTGCGGCAATGTCAGCATAGTCTTGTACACTATTTAATTCGGGACGCCAATCTCGGCATCCTCTGTGACAGTCTCGTTTAAACAATGTACGTGGATCACGCAAGTCTGGAAACTTTTTAATAAAGTCCATCTTTACAAGTTCATAATACCGTTCTGGATCGCCTATTGCAGCCATGCCCATGAGGATGTATTCGTGTTCTTGTGGCTTTAGTCCTAGTCGCTGTGTCATAGCACTATACCAGATACCAACACTGTGTGGATAGTTCTGGCTCCACAGTTTGCGTAGTTTACCACCAGTGCCATTCCAGATACTAATAGTATTCCATTCACCAATACTGTCTATTACTAGTACTGCACTGTCTTTTTCGCCAGGGTTAGTATAGTAGCCTGCGGCTGCATGACTTAAATGATGACTTACTGGTTCACTAACTGGTGCTGTTTGATCATATAATTGATTACGCATATAAGCAGTGGGCGATATCTTTTTTAATAATGGCCATTGTCCAGCCCATGCTTGTCGTGTTTTCTTTAATAGTGGCCGCTCATAATAATAAATTTTATCAGGCTTGCCAAATTCAAGTGCCTCTGCAATTAAATCAGGATGTAAGTTTTTGTCGTTTTTAATACGACTATAGCGTTCACTGTGTGCGGCGAATTCTAATCCGTCAGCACTAAACACTGCTAAACTAGCATCGTGTGACATACCGCTCCAACCCCATGTAATCATTCTGTTTCCTTAATTAACTACTACTATAAATACTTATATGATAATTTATGTTGACATTGACGGAACAATCTGTGAGGAGATTCCATTCCGTGGCAAAACTGCCGAACATTATCTTGCGCAAAAACCTTATCCTGATCGTATATCAGCTATCAATAAACTGTATGCTGAAGGTCACCAAATACATTACTGGACTGCCCGTGGCGCAACACGTGGTATTGACTGGACTGATTTAACACGTGAGCAACTTAGTGAATGGGGCTGTAAGTATCATGAACTTCATGTTGGCAACAAGCCGCATTTTGATATGTATATTTGTGATAAAAGTTTTAACAGTGAATCTTGGTTTACTCAAAATTCGTATGAACAAATACCTCCGGTGGAAAGTCACTAATTAATCGTTCAAATATATAGATAAACCCCAATTCATGATAACTTTTCATCAATAACGGAAGATCGCTTTCTTTGTAATCGATACAAACATCTGTTGCACTACTAATACGTCCTTGGGGATTAAAAGTAATGCTCATAGTACGTGCACCAGTTTTACTGGCGATGTCTATGTAAGAAAAACTGCTGGCGGTATTTCCACTAGCAGTAACAAAGACAACTAAATCTCTGCTATCTAAACGTGGTACTTGTAGGTCTTCACTGTGGTATGCACGTAGCCCTTGTTGGCTTAATCGTTGCATAAACATCTTACATGCTAAACCCACTCTTCCCTTTGCCACAAATACAATATTGCGGGCACGTTGCAGTTCAACTAGAATAGTGTCTTGTTTTTGTTTATTATAGAGTGTAGTATAATCACTCCAAACTTTGTCAAAGTTGTTCATTTAATTTTTCCATTGCTAACAAGAACAAGAATTTATTAAGCTCTTGATCTACGTTAAGCGGAGCCATACTAAGCCAAATACATCCTACGCTTAGTTCTATTTTGCGCTTGTTCCACTTATACAAACCAGTGTTATAAAATTGTTCTCTTCTTTCATAGTCTGTCTTTGTTAGTTTTAATTCTATTATATACTGATCTTGGTGTGTTGTCAAGTGCCAAGCCGACTTTAAATTTGTATTATGTAGATGTAAACTGTGATAAAACTTACACATATCATAATATACATCCTCTACTATGCCAGGTCTGTGATCAATATAATGTATTTTATCATCACCAACAACAATATTATCCAATACCAAATCACCATGTGCTGGACCTTGTATACCACTGCACAGCATTGGCCAAGGTAAATTTTCCATAATACGTACTGGGTCTATTGTTTTGCCGTTAATTATAATACTACCAGCAAACTCTGGGTTTTGCTCTATCATAAGATTAAATCTTTCCCAGGTTTTGTCTTGCCATAGTTTAGTATCGTATGTTTGTTGATTGTTGTGTAAACTAAACTCCCATAACCGCACAAGTGTTGATAGCAGATGCGTAAACTCACCGTTGTCTGGATTAACACGACCCTCTACAAAGTCGTAGCTTATGCCATGTTCCCCTTGGGTTACAGGCTGTGGATGTGGAAACGCCATATTCTTGAAGTTTATATCCGGCTTGTGTTCAAACAATTTAACTACACGTTGGTTTACTTTATAAAACTCCTGATTTGTTTTATCCAGTATACCAAAGTCATCATTAAACTGTTGTCTACAAGTTTCGTAACTGTTACGATTGCCAACATCATACCAGTCGTCAAGCGGAATACTATCCAGTTGGTCAAACTTTTGATAAAGCAATAAGTCGTTACGAGTTAACTCACTGTGTTGTAGTATATCATATAACTGTTTACTGTCTTGTATATAGGCAATGCCAGCGTAAACTTCTTCACCACTGGTATCATAGTGTTGACTATCTATTGGGTTACATGTATAGTAAGTATTGCCCACTGGTTCAGGCACACTGGTTGTCCAGTTATCACATGCATTGTAGTACAATGGCTCTTTAAATACGTGTTCAGGGATCTGTTGGAAACTTCTAATCTGGTTACTCATCCAGTCGTCGATGTATATAAACTCTATATTTGTGTATCCAGCATGTTCAATATACTCACGAATAATGTTAGCTTCATAACCCAGTGTAATATAGATAGTATCTATATCAGTATAGCTTTGTATAATACGATCAATAACTGCCATATTGCCTATACGTATAAGTGCTTTGTGAAACTTAGTGTATCCTACACTTCTAGTTCCGGGTCCACTGCATGGTATTAAGAGGTTAGCCACTGCATATTTTCCTTGTATTTGTCATTAAATATTATTTTACTTCCTGCTACCAATCGTATTTTAGGGTGTAACTGAAAACGTGATAGTGTTGCTGGTGTTACACCGCCATCCACTGTTACATAACGCTCTGTGTGTGATAGACTGTCTAGATCAAAGAACGCATCCTGTACTTTAATACCAGGATTATATGCCATTAATAAAAAGTTGTCTACATCAAGTCTGTCGCATATATCGTCCATTTGTCGAATAGTATGATAAGGTTTGAATGCCAGTTTAAGTCTAGCATCTCTGCTTAAAAAGTCAACACACTGTTGGTCACTGTGGAAACTTTCATAGTGTGCATAGATTACATTGGCACTGCTGGCAAGTATATCGTCCCAAGCATTGCTGTTACTTTGTATCATAGCGTGTACGTCTATGTGTCCAGCAAAGTGTTCTCTGGCTTCATCAATGGCTTCAGGGTGGCATCCCAAGCGTGGAACAAACTGTCCATCCATAAAGTCCATGTGTAGACTCATACTGTAGTGTGGTTCTAAACACTCATATGTTTCTTTTATTTTGGGCCAACTGGCACATATATAACTTAGGCTAAGTTGCATTGTATTCTCATTTCCTCGACTAATTCTGGTGTCCAATCATCATACCAATGGTAACGCCATTGGTCAGCAATTGGTGGATCGTTTAAGCTCAGTAACATTGGCGGCAATTTTGATCCCATATTAAATGTATATCCATTATCCACACAAAACTTGGGTACTACCATTTCAGGTATACTCCACTTATCAATAGGATCTATAGTTCCGCCGTATACTCGATTATCTTGTTCTAACAGCCAGTCTTCTAACCCAGCACCAAATATTTGTGCACCTGGTCCATCAAAAGTATTTAAAACATCTCCTGCATTTAAATGTCCACGTAAGATATGCATATCATGTAAACTAACTATGGGTGATAAATCAAAACCTGCGTGATGTGTGTAGTGTTGGTCAGCATCACCATGTGGTGTCCACCACACACTAAACAACTCTTTGGCATAATGCCAAAGACTATAGTCTGATGCTAATGCTGTATCATAACGCTGTCTTATTACTACACTATTTTTAGTAAGATTGTCAAATATTTCTGGTAATTCTTGTACTGCTGAACTAAAATGTAAAAATTGATTGATCCATCGGGTATGCCAAGGACGATAATCAAACTTTTCTTCCATGCGATTTAATATTTTGTCATCAGTCCAGTATACAAAGTTAACGCTGTCTGCCCAATCCCATACTTCTCGCTGATATTTTTCCCATTTGTCTTTATTAATTGGAAACTTTTTGGAATTGTAAAGATCCATTACATAATCATTGGCACTGTGTTTATTAATAATAGCCAGTGGATCATAGTAGGGATCCACATCTAATCCAGCTAAACGTGGATCTTCGCCTTGCATATAACGATCAGGTGTGTCGTATTCGCTAACAACACACACTATATCAATTATAGGTTTGTGTTTAACAGGACAACCCTTTGCCCAATTTTCCCCAGTTAGTTTTGCATTAGGATCGTTACAGTGATCATCTTCAGGGTATGGATAAATGGTGGATTTCATTACATCACTTAAATAACGTTTCCAAGTCTTTAATGTAGTACCACGTGGTTGCCCAACAAGCACTACTACAATACGATCAGTTACTTCACGCACTCTATCAATAGAATATTCTAATTCCGATTCAAAATCTAGTTTACTGACCATAATCACTGCCTACTCTTTTTTTCCAATAGTCTATCCAATCACCAGTACGTGGTTCAGTACTAAATCCGCCTAGTGCAAAATCTTCACTATATCGTTGTGTAAATGCCTCCCACACTTCAGGATCTTGTAAAAAATACCAACTGCTTTCTTCTAAGTTAACATGCCTTTCTAGCCAAACATTAAACTTATCACGACGGCGCAGTTTTCCCCATAGGTGGTGACGTTCTAAATTATGATCTGTAATCACACCAACTTTTCTAATACTGTTAAGTATGCACTTGATCCCATATGGCCACTCTATTTCAGGAAGCATCTCTGTAATTTCCTGTTGTGTTACTTGATGTTGTAGGTCTTCGTGCCATAGTGCATCTGGTTGCCAACGTTTGAAGCGTTGTGTTTGTGACTCCATCCACCACTCTGTGCAATTTTTTAACAAGTCCAACAAGTACTCTCGACCTACCATAAATGTACCACGATAATGTCCTGTAATATTAATACGCAAGTCACCACGATCATATTTTAAATGTCTTAAAAAATATCCAACTGGGTCATATAACATACCTATTCCATAAAACTGAGATTGGGGTCTAGTACACCAAATGCTTTCAAATTGGTCATAACTTTTTAAGTCGTTAACATAACTAATATGATTATAGAACTCGAATTGCTCATTATTAATAATGCCTATCATACTGTCAGTATAATATTGCCATAATGTATTAGCATGATAATTAGTCATATCTTCACCATTACGTGCTCGATCAAAATATTCATTTGGTACAATTATTTCATTAGCCACAGGCTCTTTACCCCGAGTACCATATGGATGGCTATCAGCTTGGCTATTATTAAATTGTATTTGTTCTAGATGGTCGCCTAGTCCATCGAGTATTGCTGTCTCGATGTCATTTACTGTGCGGTAAAGTTTCATATAATTAAGTACCTACATAATATAAATAGTATTTATGAAACAAATAAAGAAGCTAGATCCGGAAATTAACCCAATCACGTTCAAAGATGGCAGGGGCATTATACAAACATTTTACCCTGAACAGTACAACATAGTGGAGTGGAATTATATTGTAACACTCAAAGGTGCTGTGCGTGGACATCACTATCACAAAGAGTTCGACGAATATATTATGTTTGTTGAGGGTGAAGGTGTGTACACTGAACTAACAGATGGTCAAGAGATAGTAACTCCAGTAAGTGCAGGAGATTGTATATACTTGCCTATGTTAGTACCGCATACATTTTACCCCACTGCTGACTGTAAAATGATTGCAATGATTACCAAACGGTGGAACGACTGTGATGAACCTATTACCAGATCATAATTTATGGCCATTTGACATTGCTTTAAAATGTTATAATGATAAGTTTTACAGTAAATTAGAGCATGATAGTTTTTATCAAACAGGAGACCATTTCCAATTAGTTAAAAATGTTACAACTGATTATACAGCCGACAATGTAACGTATGATCTTAATTATGGGTTTAGAGCTCGTGCAGATTACCAATATATTGATATAATGACACTGGGCTGTAGCCATACATTTGGTGTGGGTATTCCACTAGAACATACTTGGGGATATCAACTTACTAAAAAATTAAATATGAATACAGATCGTTATGCTAACTTGGGTATGTGTGGTGCCAGTATGGAAAATGTATTAATGATAGCTAGTAGTGTTATCATGCGACATCAGCCAAAAGTAGTAGCTATATTAGCACCGCATAGTGAGAGATCAATAATAATGAATAATAATAATAGGATTGTAACACTGTTTCCTGGCAATGCAAAAAACCCAGAAATTTTAGAGGCACTTGGAGATAATGCTGTAGATAAACTAGATCATTGGTACGAATGGCTTGATGATAATCATAGATATCATGAAGCCAAGATCACAATGATGAAATATTGTATACAAAGAATATGCAGTGCAAGCCACAGTAGACTATTATGGGTTGATCTAGATAATGATTTACGTAATAAAACAGTATATGATACTGAGCACTTAAACCGTGCGAGAGATAGAATGCATGTTGACGGATACCACAACAACATATTTGCAGAAAAATTTATGGAGATATATAAATGAGAATAGCAATAACAGGCGGAGCAGGATACATAGGATGTAGACTGAGTGAATATTTTTTACGCCAAGGACACACAGTTGATTGTATTGACTGGTTAAAATGGGGTATTGAGCCTGTACTAAACATTATAGACCACCCTAATTTCCATTTACACAAGCTGGACATTTGTACTCCACAAGTAGAGCCTGTGCTGGCTGGTGCAGATGCCGTTGTACACTTGGCAGGTATTATCGGCTTTCCAGCATGTAACGCAGATCCCAGTGAAGCATATCGTATTAATGTAGATGGTACCAAAAGGGTTATTGATGCAAGTGCAAATAAACCGTTCGTGTATGCAAGTACTGGTAGTGTGTACGGAGCACTAGATAGTGTGTGTACCGAGCTAGTAGAGCCCAATCCTATTAGCACATATAGCGTTTACAAACTTGTAGGTGAGGAATATTTAGATGGTACTGATGCTGTTATACTACGTCCAGCAACCGCATTTGGTGTTAGTAACCGATTGCGTAACGACTTATTAATTAATGACTTTGTAAACAAGGCGTGTCAGGGCGAACACATGACACTGTTTGAAGGCCATTTTAAACGAACATTTATTAGTATTAATGACCTGGTGCGCAGCTTTGCTTGGAGCATCGAACGCTTTGACGATATGAAGGGCGAAATTTGGAATGTAGGTGATGAAACATTAAATCACACTAAGTTAGAAATATGCGAAACAATTAAACGTCACTTACCAGACTGGACATATGAAAACAATACTACACTAGCACACGACCAAGACGGACGCAACTACTTTGTTGACTATACCAAGATACGTGAACTGGGATATACTGCTACTGAAAGTTTGGATCAAGGAATACAAAACTTAATTAAAGTTTATTCATAAAAGTCTCGTATAACTTGACAAATTTCTTTAATATCATAATCCAACAAATCTGCTTGCCCTGGCAATTGTAATCCACGAGCACCAATATAGTCTGTTACTGGACTTTCTGTTTTCCATTGTTTGTGGAAGGGCTGTTCGCATAAGCTATAGTATACTGCTCTACATCCTATATGATAACTACGTAAATGTTTAGCAAGTTCATCACGATTTTCTACTAGTATTTCTGGATATGTTGGTGTACACCATGACAAGTTAGTTTCTACAAATTCAACCACATTATCTAATTCACGACGGTATAAATTATAAATTTCTTTCTTGCGTTCTACAATTTCAGGTAGTTTACGCATTTGCTCTACGCCAAAGCTAGATTGTAAATCAGTAAACTTAAAGTTCATACCCATTATATTATATACTTCGCCCACTCCTACTGTACGTCCAAAGTTTTTTATAGCGTGTATACGCTCACTAAGTTCGGCATTGTTTGTAATGATACACCCGCCCTGTCCTGTTGTAATAATTTTAGGTGCACCAAAACTAAACACACCAACATCACCCATTGTTCCAATATGTTTATTGCCATGCCAACTACTCAATGCTTGAGCGGCATCTTCAATAACGAAGTGTCCACTATTGCGTAGTTTTCGTATTTGATGTTGATAGTTTTGTGGTGTTCTGCCATTAATACTTGCTATATAAACAACACGGTTTGTAACTTTATTAAAATCTAAAGTATATGTATCGGGGTCAACATCAATAAAGTTTGGAGTAGCACCCATAAGTATACTACCATTTGCTGTAGCGGCTTGTGTGTAGGCTGGGCAGTCAAACACCTCACCTGGCTTGATGTCGCTGAGCATACTACAAAGCAACAGACCCATAGTAGCACTTGGTACCATATGAGCATGTTTTGCACCAGTATAGTCACAAATCATTTGTTCTAGTTCTCTAGTTTTAGTATGCTCCATAATCCAGCCGCCGCTGTCTATGTACTGTTTAACACTATTACGTTCTTCCAGTTCGTATACTGGGTTCATGTGACTATTTGGTGTTATCATATTTTAAATCCTAATATTGATTGTTGTTGTTCTATTGTATAATTATACCATCTTAGCCTGTGATCATCAAAATCATCATGATTATGATATTCTTTCCACATCCTTAGTGTTACATTTCCTAGTTGATCAGAAAAGTGTATATTATAATTTTGGGTTAAAAAGAACTCACTAAGATGCATATGGGCTGTTGGTCTGTTACTATTTCCACAAAAACGTTTATCAAGGTCATCAGCTACCCAATCCTCATACATAGTACACAATTGTTTTAGTCCTAGTCCGTCCAGTGCATACATTGTGTCGTGAGACCAAAACTGATTACCAAGTATACTAGGATGTTGCTGTTCCCAACCCGCATATTGTAACAACACGTTGGGTCTTTTAATATACGGATCTAGTCGTTCTTTATCATACTTATGTTGGAATATCTGAATTTGATTCGCAACCTTTGCTAACTCAAATATTTTCAAATTTAAATCATATCTAGTTCTTAAAATTACACTCTTGTTGGTATAACTATTGAATAATTCTGGTTGCTCGAGATATGCCTGACTCAATTGGTAATGCTGTGCTTGCCAACCTACTTGGTCATGGTTATTATACGGGTGTCGTTGTCTTAAACGTTTAAGCAAGTCGTAATAACTTACAGTACAAACTGTAACCGTACTAGCAAAACTAAATTGTGATTTTATGTAGTCAGTAAACTGAGTTTTAAGCGGTACTTTTCCATTACCATTATCGTCAACAACCTGGTCAGTTATATATTTTTTTAAATCCCAAAGAGCACTATCATCGTCATCATGAGTATTAATATCAAAGAACCCTGAACATGCTGTTTTACTATTACCAGTACCATATACGTCATGATCCCATACTAGGGCAATAACGTCTATAGGCGCATCAGATGATTTTAGTTGATTTACAAACTTTTCTTCCCACAATTTTGTACCCACAAAGCTAGGACGACCCACAAGTATAATACAGTAACGGTCAACGTCAGTTTGGAAATTTACTTTTTCCAATTTTTAATCCAATTGCTTATGTAAGGCGCTAATGCATCATGTGCTTCTGGTCCTAGGTGGGCATCAATATAAGTTTTTTGACTCTTGAGGTATTGTTTACGATGATTTTTTGCCAAGACTTGGTGTACAGTTTGATCTCCAAGTATATTATATGGTTTTAAAGTTTGTATTCCTTTAAACTTATTAGTAATCTCTTTTTTATTATCAATGTCATTGCCCCAAAAGAATATACCAACACAATCTGTTACTGTTTGTGCGGCAAATATCATGGACATTAATTCTTGCTCTAGCTTTAATAACGCATAAGGGTGTGATTGTTCTTCTACTTGAGTTACTAACTGTTGCTTTGAGTCATACCATTCACCACACCATTCAGTATAGTCAAACGGTTCTCGCTCAACCCATTTTAATTTATTTGCCAGTGTTCGCTTTTGCAAAATTGTATCTGTACCATCATTGGTACTCCAAAAACGTAAATGGTCATGATGCTGTTGTTGTCGTTTTCTTGTGGATGTTGTTTTTTGCCAACATGCATACATTTTTAAGAAGTCGTTCCACCAGCCAGAATAATAAGCGTCACTATCTGATCTCCAAGTAATTGTTTCGTGTGTCATATCTCCTTCCAAAGTTAATCTAGGAAACGATACGTGGTCATAAAACAAACGTGGTTCAATGATAATAGCATCAGGCCGTTGTATAGTTTTATCACTAGCAACTATCTTTATAAAGTCAAATATTTGTAAATTTTGTGCACCGCTAGTACCAAAGTTAATAACAGGCTGACCTGTTTGGTTACCAACTAACTCTGGGTAACTAGCAGTGTCTTGATGTTTCACACCATCAGCAAAACCATCAGTATGACTTGTACCAAAAAACCAAATCATAAATTATTATACCAATCATATGTTTCTGCTAGTGCATCTTCCAAACTATAAAGTGGCTTCCATCCCAATGCTTTTAAACGCTCATTACTAATTGCACGATTACTAATACCTTCTGGACGGTCTGTATTGTAAAATAGTTTACCTCGAAATCCACTAATGCGTTTGAGTGTTTCAGCTAGTTCACGTATAGTTGTTTCAACACCGCTTGCAATGTTAACTGTATCAAACGTATCGTTGTTTAATGTTAAATCCATAGCACATACTGCATCTTTAATATACAGTAAGTCTCTACTCTGATTACCGCTGCCCCAAATTTCTATCTCACTGTGATCTTCCCGTACTGCGGTTACAAACTTTTGCATAAGTGCACCAACTACGTGTGCATGTTCTCCAGTACGGTCACCAGGACCAAACATGTTTGTACATATAGCAGTACGCCATGCTGTACCACGTTTGTCATTACTAGCACGACACTGATACATTCCTACCAGTTTGGGCAATGCAGTTGTTAAATACCCATCAAAAGGTTTACCATCCAGTAGTTGTTGTTCCATAAATGGCTGTGGACCATGTTGTGGATAACTGCACGTACTGCCTTGTAGTAACACACGTTCAACGCCAGCTTCTGCACATGCTTCAAACAAATTGTTTTGTATATTTAGATTACGCAACATCAATTCAAAACTTCTATCTAAATCTTCTTGTAAGCCACCAACTGTTGCTGCATTAATTACTACATGACTAGGAAGCTCACGTTTGATATCTGCTATAGTATCTCCACGATTGGTGTAATCGATAGTATCAGTGTTGCCGCCAATTCGTGTGTTAATGTAATCACTATAATTACGCCCAACTAATCCACGGTTTCCTGCCATATAATATTTCATACTACTGCCTCAATTATTTCTTGACAACGCACTGGGTCATAGTTTAAGTTAACATTGTTTTTGTTAAATGAACTACCAGTTAAATCTAAATCTTCATAGTATAGTTCAGTGCCATCATATTGGTCAACCCACTGTTCGTTGTCTACAATATCAACCACAGCGTTTTTAAATACTTCATAATCAATATCACCAGCATCGCCAGTTAAATTATTACCATGCCACAACTGTGATTGTGTTGCTTTAGTCATGCTAAGTGCTTGTGCTAAACGGTCTCGTCTTTTTAGTATTACAACTTCATCAGCCTGATGTAGCATTTGATCAACAACGTTTTGTGGTGTTCCCTGATACTTAATTAGTTTAACACACCAACTATCCATATTTTTTATAGCACGCCAACGCTTATAATGTTCATTAAGAACTACGTCAAGAGTAGGGTGTTCATTAATACTAATCTTGTTCATGCTATCATCAAATGTGTACATACAATGTTGGTGAGTAATTTTAGGTCGATGACACCATGCAGTACTAAAGTTTAAATTATTAAGTGCATCTAAAAATGATTGATCACAAATACTAAAGTCAATATTTTCATCAGCCAATCTCGGCAACATCATATCTTCTATATTCATGCACTCACTAAGATTGTTTTCCTGTAAGTCACAATAAGCATGACTGCCGCTACGTGGTGTCGCTAGTACTATTTTCTTCATACTTAATTACCTCTACTTCCGGCATTGCAAATACCAATTGTCCTCCAGCTTTGAGCCAAGGTTGTAAATTTTTAACAAATAAGTCTCGAAATCCAAAGTTTGGAGCAAACAAGATATCAGCATCTGCCAGTGCATCATCTTCACTTACAATAGGAATATTACTACCAACAGTATAACGTCCAATCTTGTCAGGATGTATTTCTGCAGCACCTGCGAATAATGTGTTATCCAATCCCCAGATTTGTAACATAGTATTACCTTTGGTACTTGCCCCGTACACGTATGCTTTTTTACCTTGTTTTACTCGATCTTTTATCATTGCTTTAAGCAATCGTCCATTATTTTGTACTTTACCAAAAAACTCTTCCAACAATTCGTCGGTGTTTTCCCAATGGTCAATGCTACCGCTGTGATATGGGGTAGCCCAAACTTGGTAGCTGCCGCCTTGTATATCGTTTGTACGTATATCAGTAATTTGTAAACCATTTTGTTCATATAGTTTAACCAAACTTTTGTAACTATAGTATTCCAAGTGCTCGTGACATACATTGCCCAAATCACTTTGTTCCAACATAGGCTTGAGTGTCATTAGCTGTGCTACAAACACACCATCTTCACTTAGTACATCTGATACTCCCCGAATAAAGTCATTGGGATCGTCCATATCATAAAACATACCAATTGCTGTTACAAACTTACACTTGCGGTCTAGTTTTGTACTGTCCCACATGTCTGGTAATAATACATCACAATGTCGGGCACACTTACTCCACAAGTTACTTGCGGGCTCACAACCAATACGTATACGATCTGATTTAACACCACTCAGTAACGTGCCGTCATTTGCTCCAATATCTAGTACAGTGTCTCCTGGTTCAGTATGCTCGTTTGCATACTCAGCAATGTCTAACAAATTTTGTTTTAGTTTTGGATTAAGTGCACTTTCATACCAATAATGATCTCCGTATAGTATATCTGGATCAACTGTATGTCTCAATTGTACTAGTCCACAACTTTCACATTTATCTAATATCATAGGCGCACGACCTTTATGTTCTCCAGCGTGTTTTGGGAAGTCATTGATATATATCTCACCAAAGTTAGCAACTCTTATAATTTTACTATCGCATACACGACATTTTTTTGCTTCATTAATAATCAAATTTACTTCTCTCTATTTTATACACAAAGTAGCTTGCTCCATGCTACTTTCAAGTATATAAGGTTGCAAAAATTCTAAAACTTCTGGTTGGTCATCGTATGGCCAAGGATGTGGTTGTATAATACACTGCCCACCTGGTTTTAGATACTTCTTAATACTGGTAATAAATGTTTGCCATTCAGATAAATTCCACGGCACAAAAAACGTATGTGTGCCTTCTCCTTTAGCAATTTGCCATTCTTTAGTTAATTTAGTTTGTTCTGGAGTTCTTGTTAAGCAATAAAGGTCATGTATTTTCCAGTGCATGTTAGTGTGTAGTATCAGTATTAAATCATACTGTTTGGGTAAAGTTAATTCTTTGCCAGGAAATACTTCTAGTTCATATGGTTGAATATCAAACAGTTCATGTAACGCTGTTAACTTATCTCGTACACCAGTATTGTGTGCCGCACATTCAGTACACTCAACATTTGTATATCCCATCTCTTTTAGTACTCTTGGCATAATGCCAAACCATGTACCAACATCAAGTATGTCAGCTGATTTATCAAGCTCTGGCATGTGTCTAGTCGCAGTATCCCACCAACCAATAGTTGGATCTGTACTTTCAAATAGATAGCCAACTGGGTTTATATAATATGCTGGTCCCCAGTCAATAGCACCTAATGTTTCTCTAAATTGTTTTTCCATATAGTTATTGTCCTACTTTGTTCACTTGGTGTATGTCCATACCAATCAGCATGTGCTAATATATAACAGTAATCTCCCGGTACATCATGATCTTCAAAATATACCTCGCCGCCAAGTTGTTGTATGAGTTGTGCTACTATTAATCCATAACTGCCTGCTGTGCTATCTACACCAGGCTTGTAGCTTTTGCCCAGTATAATTACTGGTAGACCTGTATTTACTGCCTTTTGTGCAAGCAGTGTTGCTTGTTGTAATCTTACATTATGATTATGCATAGCTGGATCATATGGTAATTCAAGTTGTTGCGTTAGCCAACTCATCATTAAATTATCCCGTGGATGACAAGGTCCACCATCGCCCCAACCTGGAGTCATATATGCTGGACTAGTGATTAAGTTATCACACTTTTTAAGCCAAGTCATTATACGATCTGCATTAGTATTAGGCGCCAATCTGTCAGTAATGTCTGAGACCCAGTTAGCAAAGTTAATTTTTTGTATGATCCAACTGTTATACATTACTTTTGCCAATTCAGCTTCTTCCCAAGTACCTGAATAAATTGGACTTGGACTAAACCGTTTAATTTTTTCCTTTAGCTGATTTAATTGCATACTATTTCCTGGATTATGACCCAGGAACCAACAGTCTGGTTGTCGCAATCCAGCAAGTACATTTCCCTGACTTATTAAAAATGGGCAATAGTATAAATTACAATTTGGATACTCTTTACTAAGTTTACGTATTGTGCCGGGAGAAACTGTACAACCAATAATAATAGTCTTATCAGGCACTGCAAATAAATCAAGTGCAGATCTTAAATTAGTATAATCATAATCGCTTGGCACATCTTCAAGACTATTGCCCCAATTTTTTGTGGGAGTGTCAACACAAATCCAAATAGTATCTGCTTCAGCTACCATGCTATATGTGTCAGAAATTTTATGTGTATCATAACTGCATGTTCTTATACCGTTATTTTGTAATATTGTTTCTAATGCACTCCCAATATTACCTGTGCCCACGATACCAACATCAAACTTATGATTACCAATAGCACGATGATAAAGCTCAATATCATTGTAGTAATATTTTTGTACTACACGTATATCTTCAGGACTAAGATCAGTGTATTTCTTGTCAGATCTATTTTCTGCTATTGAACTTCCATAATGACTAATAATACTGTTAATATGATTTACTACATCATCATGTGGATCTCCGTGTATCCATTTAAGGTTATCTAAATCAATATACCATTCAATATCATGATTGAATAAAAAATGTTCTTGACGAGTGAAATGCATATCAGTCTCATTAAAACTATTTGGTCTCAGTGTGTCAATCCAGTAGTCCACTGATGTATCTTTATTATTTTCAACTGCTCGCTCCATTTGACCATTAAACCGATTTTTAGGATGTCGTATAAACGTAAATCCTCGGTAACCCGTCATTGTGGAAGTATCATGTTTTTCTAACGAGTATCCCCACTCTTTAGCTTGATACATAAATGACGTATTGGCATTGCGCCAAATTGGCACAAAGAATAGCTTCCACTTATGATTAACCCATATGCGGTCTTCCCACATATCCATATCAGTCCAATGATCTATAACATACTGTGCATCATATACGGTCATTTAAAAATTCCTTGTGCGAGAGCAATCTGTTGCCTTTTATACCCACCAAAATAATGATTGTAGTTGTATTCAAGTACATCGTTTAACTCATCATCATAATACTCTAGAGTAAATTCCCTGGCTGCTAACAGTCCAGCATCCATTCTATCCTTTGCGTTTAGTATACTATCATAGGATTCATCAATCCATTTATCAAATGTTTTAAATCCCATCCTATGTAACTCACTTAGTGAGTTAGCATCTCCTAGAATAATAAAAGGGTTACCCATTACTATACTACGGCTCACTTTCTCTGTCAAGAAACTTTTGTTATTGCTGCAATTAAATTCACTTACTATTTCAAGTGCACATTGTTCTGATGTAATACCAAGCTGTACTAGCTCTGGAATATCCTGATCATCATTCTTAACACGGTATTGTGGATCTACTGCATCAGTCTGATATTTAAGAAAGGTTAAATCAATCTCATCATCTTCTAAAAATACATTAAGTTCACTTTTAAAATGTTCCCATCCAAGCTCAACCTCGTTAAAGTTGTGAAAGGTATATTTTGCTTTATCCATCATTTTTAAACGAAATGCCTGATGCAATGCATATATACGATGTGCACGACTGCGTCTGTTCAACCAAAGGTAACGATATTTAAAATTACCACTTTTGGGAGTAAACGGAGAAAACTTTTGAAAATCAAAGTATCGATTAAATGGTTCAGTAAACGGAATGGCTGGCCAATCATCGTGTTGCTCTAGATCAGTTGTACTACTAGGAGTACTAAACACACTGTGTTCTTTTATACCAAGTTCAGTAACTTTACGATATAACAAATTGTATATGTCAAGTGTAAGGAAGTTACCGTTATAGGTTAAATGAGTTTCATGTCGGTTACATGTGTTCCATGCATCGCTCATTATGAATACTACTTTTATATCACCACAACGTATTTCAGGTAACAAGTGTCCATACTCTTTATCAAAGTTTCCAAAATACTCAATTTGATTAAATGGTATATTATGATCGTTAAATTGCTTGCTTGGTACATGATAAGGCGTGCCTATCAATAGTATTTGTTTTCTTGGACTTTGTTTAAAAAGCTCTACAACATCATGTCGTAACAAGTACTGTATTGCAATAGAGTCAGGGTGCAGTGTTGCCATTATTTTTTCCAGTATTCAGCGTACTCAGGTATTACATCCAGTATACTTTGTTTTCTCAAAATGTCGAGTCTATTTGTTTCATCAATAAATTGATCCCACATTGCTGGATCACGTTCATTTTGCATAACATGATCAAGCAAGGCTTGATTGTTTGCTTTTTCCCATTCTGGTGCTGTACTGTTGTTTAATACGCTACATGCAGCATCATAACCTTTTTGTTTGATTGCTTCAGGCAAATGTATTGCGTCCATGTGTGCAGGTTGGTTTACTTGAATAAGATAGGGAAGGCTAATATCCATATCCAGTGTTTGTGTGTATTCATATAAATTAGCCAAGTCCAGCCAGGTTAAACTACTCATTGTACTGTGTACTTGTAGTGTCCACTGTCCTGGTTTCATTTGCTTTGACCAGTCAATTACTTTTTGTAAGTTGCGTTCCCACTTACTCCATTTACCAGGCCATCTAACATATTCGTTTACTTCATTGACACCGTCACAACTCATGTTTATATTAAGTCCTTTGAAGTGTTTCCACAAGTCAAATACTTTGTTTTGTACTGCTAACATATTAGTGTTAAACTGTAAACTGACTTCTGATGCTCGCCCACTATCAACAACACGTTGCAAGAGTTCATAATACTTGGGAACAAATAGTGGTTCGCCACCCAACATATTAATGTGTTTTATTGTTGGAATAATCTCTTCAAATACACGGTCAAAGTTTGGATGGTTATACCATTCAAAGTTAATTTTTGATACATCTGCTCTCCAAAAATTAACTTCGGGATTTTTAGTAATATCGTCAGCCCACATACTGCTTGACCAAGGATTGCACATTCTACACTGAATATTACATTTGTTTCCTAGTGTAAGCTCTAGATATTCGATATTAATATTATTGTGTAACTTGTGTTGCTCTTCAGTGTCAAACCATTGGTTCCAACTTTGTCTATAACTAAAGCCACCATTATCTTCTACTACCCAGCAACGATTACAAAAGTCATGTTTTTTACCACTTTCAATATCTTTGCGTAACTCACGATGAGGCACTGCATCAAGTAACCCATCTTCACAATCCATAATATTTTTGAATGTCCATCCAGCTTCTTTTCCTGGATAGTTCTTGGAATGGAAGTTATAGTTACAACATGGACGAATTTGTCCAGTTGGGTCTATACTTAAATGATTGTACGGTAAGATGCAGTATGTTTTGGTGTCCATGTTAGCCCTTGTATGCCCTGATAGAACTTACTTTGTTATTAGTAAATGTTATAACATCTACTACATCAATTGCTTCTTCCTTCTCAGGAATATGTATACGTAACTGTGCGCTGACTGTGTGTTCGTTATTTGTCATACCAAGTATTTCAGCTCTTATTCCTGGTGCACCTTTAAAGATGTTATCATTGGTTTTAATAACCTGATCAAATCCCTTAACACTAACGTCCCAATCAGTGAGCTCAATGTCTTCGTGAAATAATGGCTTTAGTTGTTCTACATCATTAATATTCCATGCGTTGAAATATTCATGTGCTAAATTGATTAGATGGTTCATAATTTCTATCCTTATATTTTGTAATGTAAATGTCTGTACCACAATGACAATGTGTCTTAGGACAAATTACGCTTGTTGGTAAGTCTAACTCTAGTTCTGGATCATACAAGTTACCTACTCGTGGCATAACACCACAGCTACCCATATCAATATGTCCTTCACAGTTAATAAAGATACTCTCCATGGGTATTAAACATTTCCAACCCTTGAAGAAGTTTTTACTTTCTGCTACTAATCTATTACAATTAATAGGCTGTTCGGTTCCGTCACTGTACACTTCCATACTACCCATACCAAGTGCTTTGGCTGGCACATTATATTTAATATCTTGCTCTAAGTTAGTTTTCTCTAAAAACTCTTTGTGCTCTGGATTTTTATAATTAAACGGGCGTGTTGTATGACTAAGCTCTTCAAATATTGGCACGTATTCAATACGCCAATTGTGCTCATTCATTTCTGTTTTTATTCGTTTACTAAAGTCAATAACTTCGTCCCATGTGGGCTCATGCATCATCATACGCCCACACAAGTAGTTAACACGGTCACTTAAAAACTTGTAAATTTCCAAGTAATGGTCGCTGTCAACAAATTCAGGATGGTAACTGGCAACAACATCATCAAAGTAATGTACATTCTTTTCCCACCATGCTCGTTTACTACTAAGGTTGGTATTAACAGCAAACTTGACTTCAGTCATTCCGCTTGCTAGTATATGTTCCATTACAGGCACTAGTGGCTTCCAGTAACAAGGCTCGCCGCCGCTAAAGAATACTTTAAGTCTAGTATAACCTCTACTAAGTTCATAGTCAATTAGTTTAGTTAGTCCTGCTTTGATAGCTTCAATATCTAAGTTAAGATTACTTCCGTTCCAATTAGACTCATTACAGTATGTACAACGAAAGTTACACAAGTTACTAACTTGCCAAGTGATGTTTACAAACGGTTCACCGCCTTGTTCAATTCTTATTAATTCACTCATCCCATTTTCCTTCGCCTTGCCAGTCATATTTAAAACTATAATCGTGATAACGTGCCGTTGCAAAGTCTTGTTTAACTTTCCAAAACCATTCTGCGTCAAACGCATTCCACGGATCCTTACCTTTAAAGTTAGGATCGCCTTTCCATGCTAGTTTCCTAGCACGAGTAGCAGCATTGCTGTTATCACCAAAAAAGTTCATTACTGTATACACTGGTCCAACTGTATCTGGATCTATTATGGTGTTACCATCTTGGTCCTGCCAAACATGGTCATTGTATTCGTAATCTGTATCTGTTTGTCTATAATCCCAAGCAAAGTCAGCTTTCCAATGTCCATCGTCTGTAATTTCAAAATCATAGTTGGCATATAATGGTGCTGCATTTCTGGCACCCCATTCTTCCAATTCCCATTCATAGTTAAATTTTAAGTTTAGTTTATAACCGCCTCTGGTCCTCCACATTATGTGCAGTAGTGGCCATACTTCGTTTACTAAACTATCTGCAAAATTACTTATGCCTGGCTTGATTATGTCATAATCAAAATCATCATTAGGATATTCGATTTCTATTTGCTTTAGTGGATCATTCCATTCAATAGTGTAATGGCGTTCACGTAGATTATGACGAGTAGGTCGGCCAATCTCTGATTCGCTCAGTAAGAAGTCAGTAAACATACTAAACGTTTTCATACGTATTAGTTTGTGTGCGATACTCATTTTGTCGTCTTTGGTAATCCAGTGATCATAATAATACCATTGTTTTAAATTAAATCTATCAAAGTTTTGACCTACAATAGTATCAACACCAACACTAAAGCCTGTGCCTTGACCAATATTAAGTAATCCTTGATTACGTTGCCGCCATAAGAATGTCATACTATCTTCAAACATACGATATGTTTCATTTGGATAGCCAACAATCCAGTTAGTCATTGAAGCAATACCAACTTTTTTACCATCACGGAAGTTGGCTTCCATTTCTGGCACTGTAACTTTTTTATCCATGGCATCTAATACTTCTTGTGCACCACTTTCTGTACCATAGTTAAGAGCTTCACATCCACTGTCACGAAGTATTTGCATATATTCTAAATCCATGCGTCCGTCACATCTGGAATAACCACTCCAGTGTATTTTTATACCACTGGCAATTACACCTTCAGCAAAGGCACGTAGCTCATTTAGATTACCATTTACTAAACTGTCAACAAAGTAAAAAACATTTGTTCCATATGTATTATGCATATGAATTACTTCATCCAGTGTACTAACACTTGTACGCTGTCTGTATTTGTAATAGTGTGTTTCCTCACAGAATGTACATTTAGCAATGCATCCTCTACTAATAGCAAGTAATGCTCCATTTGGAAAACTGTATTTGTCCATGGGCATGTTGCTGTAATCAGGATAAGGAAGTTCATCTAAACTAACACGTTCATTTTCTGCTTGACGTAATATTAGTGTTTTTCCGTTGTCAGATTTTTCGCCTTCAACTTCTAGTTTCTTTTCGTGTTGCATCAAGATGTTTAACAGTGGGCGTTCTCCCTCACCGTTAACAACATAATCATAAATGTCTTTTGGCTTAAAATAACTATAGTGTGTACTAGGACCACCTACAATAATTTTAATGTTAGGTAACCGTTCTTTAATTGCTTTAATAATATAATCAGTAGGCTCTTCATTACAGTAGTAAAGGCTTACACCCAAAAAGTCTGGCGCAAACTCTACCATTTGATCTACTGCCTTATCAAGTATTGGCTTTACATATTCATGTAACTCGTTCCAGTATTGTTCGCCTATCCAGTGCCAATCACGTGGGCCGTCCCAAGGGTCATAATGAATATCCCAGGCATCATCTCCGCCAAAAACGTCCCAAAATGCCCTGTATGCTTCTACATTTAAGTCAAAACACTTTGTTTCAAACCCTGCTGTATTGGTTACACCTGCAAGTTTAGCAATACCATAATGCGGAAAACCTGGATCCCATTCCGGACACATAAGCAGACATAACTTAGTTTGTCGACTGATATTATACTCAATCTCAACAGGAGCCAGACCTTTTTGTGGTCCTTTACTCCATTTTTCCATAATCTTCTGTGTAGCAGTGCTGCGGTCTTCTAAATAAGTACCCTCTTCCCTAGTAGGCGGGTCTCTTCGTTTTTTCTGCTGTAGTCTGTACCATGCAATACCTTGATCTTCTTGACTCATTACGTTAGAACCTCAAACGCAATATTGTGGAAAGTATCATACCATTTGGTGCCACGATGACGGTCCATAGTGTCACTAAACTCTCTAAAATGCTGTCGTTTTTCAGCACAATATTCTTCACTTAGTGAATTATCTTCTAGTCTTTTAATTGCTTGTTCTATCCCATGTTGATACCAGATATTTGGTACATTGTGACTAGGCTCGTATGACTTTAATGCCGCAACTGCTTTTGCACGTATCTCAGGTTGTACGATCCTGACATCCAAATAACTAGGACTATCTAACATAATTGGGCTCCAAATGTAAAGTCTGTTCTTTTCTTTACTATCATACCAGCTACGGTGATTGTGTACCCAATCAAGTACTTGTGGTATAGCATCGTAGTTATAAGTTTGAAACACTGTGTAATGTTTGATCTTCCAACTTTGAGGAAATGCATCGTATATTTTTAAAATATTTCTTTCAATGTTTTCCCATTTAGTTGGGTACCTAATATATTCGTTTTTATCGTAAATATGATCAATACTAATCTGTATCTCGCCATTTTTAAAGCGTGACATTGTATTATAAAATATCTCGTTCCACTGTGTTAGGTTTGTTGTAAGTGCAATATAACAGTCTGTGTTGCCACTGTCAAGTATCATTTGCATGATTTCAATATTACGTTTGATTAGAGTTGGTTCGCCTCCAGTTAGGTATAGTCGTTTAAGTTTGGGTGCAAGTTTTTTAATACTCTTAACAAACTCATCACTTTCCCACCAACGCCAGTTAGCTTGTTCATCTAGCTTTAACTCATGATCCCATTCTTTACGTAACCAGAACGGCATATTATCATCTTTACGCTGTATAAGACGTCTTTCATCTGCAACTCTATCACTACTAAGTGCCCAGCAACTATTACAACGTAGGTTACAAAAATTTCCCAAACGAAGTTCTAAGCTCTGTGGCAATGGGGGGTTGCTAGTTTGATATTCTTTAGGCACAGCCCAATCTTTAAGCTCACCAAATGCACTTTGTCTTGAGCTTTGGATACCACTATCTTCTAGTTTCCAACATACATCACATGCTGACGGTCTTTCCCCCTTGAGCATTTGTTTACGAACGTTCACCATGTAGTCACTATTCCAAATCTCTTCAACACTATGAGTACCAAAGTTTAGTTCTTGTCCATCACCGCCAGTTGCGTGGATATTTTCATTAATACTACAACACAACTTAACACTGCCTTCAGTGTTACTGTTTAAGTTAGTAAACGGGTATAAACAATATGTATTACTGCTCACGATATTCTCCTATACACAATAATTCTGGCAGTGCTTCCTGCCAATTTTCATTTCTAATACGGTCCCAACGTTCAAATTCTTTAATCGTATCTGGCAACTCACTGGTGCGGTCTGTTGTATTCATAAAGTTTAATAGTCCCTCTGCGCTACTAACAAACTGATTAGCAGGCCAATGATCAGGAATAAAGTTTTCCTGTTTGTCTAACCATGCAAGATGTTCCTCCCATCGTTGGGTTACTTTTATTTTGTAATCATTTGGCAATGCTTGCATACTCAAGAACTTTGGGTCCAGCAAGTTATTTAACCTTATCTCACCTGGCGGAATAAATCCTTTTCTTACCCAATCTTCATGAAAGTCTGGGAAATGTAGTACGTTCATTAAACTAAGTGTAGGGCACAAATCAAACTCAATATGTGTAAGTTCTGGATCATCTAGCATTGCTTGTCTATTTGCTTCAATGTCTGACCAAATAGTACCTTTGCGTATATACTCACCATGTGTTCCCATTGCGTCTAAGCTAGCACTTACTTTAACTTGCTTAAATTGTTTCCACAAATCAAATACATGTTGTTTTTTATATGTAAGCTGGCTAAAGTTTGTAGTATATAACACACTAACATTTTGTGCATGACCAGTTTCAACCCAGTGGTTCATAATTTCCCAGTGCATGTCTGTTATTAGTGGTTCTCCACCTGCCCAGTATACTTCTTCTACTGTATCCAAATACGGGCGTAGTTCTTCTAGGAAGCCTGGTTTATTTTTAAGTTGTATAAATTTTTGCTCTGCAACATCTTTAGGCACAGCGCCAAACTCTTTAACAAAATCATCAAACCAACTGGTACTAAATGTTGGGCTACAACTACGGCAACTCATATTACACAAGTTACTAAAACGGAAGTCCATGTATGTAAGATTGATATCATCATATTGCCCGTCCGCATGTGTATCTTTTGTACGCCAGAACTGATGTGCAAAACGATTGTTCATATTTTTACGAAGTGTATATGCGTTACTATCGTTTTCAAGTTCATAACAACGGTTACATGCATTACTAGCTTTACCATTTAGCATGTTTGTACGAAGCTTTTTAGCTAGGTCACTGTTCCACAACTCTTCAAGAGTATGTGTATTAGTATTTCCATAATCGTTACCGTCATTATGTTCAGCTAAACAACAAGGGAAAGTTCTACCATTTGGCCATACATGCATATGTATCCATGGTGCCATGCAGAATACTTTACTGTCAGTTAATAGTGGATTAGGCGATTCTATATCTTGGGTCATCTGGCATTATCTCATATTTTTTTAATTGTTCTAACTCTGGGTATGCTTTATATGCATCATTGTTTCTAATCGTATCAAATTCTTTTGTGTTCCACAGAAACTCGTTAAATTTTGTATCAAAGGTATTGTCAGCATACATAAACTTAATAATACCCTGTAGGTTATTTGAATCATGTTGCCAGTCTGGGTTTTGTTTTTTGCGTAGATCTTCAATCCATTCAATATGTTTTTCCCACTTTTTGGCTACTTGTCTTTTATAATCTTCTGGCAAGATTTGTATACTTAAACGTTCAGGATGTGTTAAGATAGTTAAGTTTAAACTGTTAACACTAACTAGTCCTTCTTCAATCCATTCACGATGAAAGTCTGGCCAATGCAGTACATTGTAAGCACTAATAGTACTACTAATAAAGAACCTAGTATCAGGACACTCAGCTATCATTTCACGCCGATTCTTTACAACATCTGTCCAGATAGTATCTTTACGCAAGTATTCTGCACGTTCCCAATTATCATCCAAACTGGCACCAACGTTAACATTTGTAAACTTATTCCAGTAGTCAAACACTCGCTTTTTACCCAAATGTGTTTTAGTAAAGTTGGTTGTATAACTAATATTTACATCAGTGTTGCCCCACTCTAACCAAGTATCTAACATTTTATAATGCTCTGCTGTAATTAATGGTTCGCCTCCAGCAAAGTATGCGTGGCGTACTTCCTGAATTGCAGGCAGTGCATCGTCCCAGAATGTTTTAGGTAACTCTAATAGTGCAGGCTCTTTGTAGTTCCATGCCTTTTTAGCATCGTTAATCCAACTACTACTAAACTGTGGACCACAACTTAAACAGCGTAGGTTACACAAGTTATTAAATCTTACGTCCCAGTAGTAAAAGCGTGGGTCATCATGCGATCCATCTGCATGTGTGTCTTTAACACGATCAAACATATCGCCAAAGTCTTCATTTAGACTTATACGTAGTGTTCTAATATCTGCATCTTTTTCCTGTTGATAGCAACGTCTACATGCCCGGCTGGGTTTATCTGCCATCATATTACGGCGCAACTCTCGCATTTGTTCAGTGTTCCAAAGTTCACCAATGCTATTGTCGTTTAAATTTCCCATAAATTCGTCGGAAAGATTATTGCTTTCAGGAAGTATTACGCAACAAGGAAACGCCTGTCCACTTGGCCAAAAATGCATAGTGACCCAAGGCGCCATACAAAAAAACTTACTATCGTTTAGTAAATGGTCTTCATTCATCAGCGGTTTCTTCTTCATCAAATTTTCCAAATGCACCTACTAAATTATCTTCACTGTACATTCTGGTAGGTATATTCCTAATCTTTCTATAGTTAATCAAGCTCTTTGCTAGTCCAGGATGATGCCAAACAAAATCATCATCCCAATGAAAATCAACTGGTTCATCTTTTAATAGTTCTTCCTTGCATTTACGATTATATTCCATCTCAGAAATATCATATAGTGTAGCACACATATCATAATATTCAACCATCTCAGGAAAAATCTCCTTGAAGTCTGTATTACGTCTTGCATCAGTTGATTTAATAAACAAGTACCAGTTACGTCTAGCATCATCAATTTCTCTTGGTTCAAGATATGCATCTGTTTGTACACGGTTACGTTTGTCACAAATAGTTTTCCACATTGCTTGTACTCTAGACCATGCACGTACTTCTTCATCGCTAAAGTACATATGATATTGTTTGTTGTGATCCTCTTTTGGATACTTATGCCAGTTTGCTTTCCACTTCCATCGATCCATAAAATCTGTTGTTAAGTCAATATACTCATTAAATGCGTCAGGAAGTCCAACTAGTGTCCAATGGTTAGGCTCAGTACAATGAGGAATATCAAACATAATCTTTGGATATTCCATACCAGGTCTCTGAAACTTACGGCGCCATTCCAGTATTTTCTCAAGGAAGCTGATGTAGCTTGTTACACACATAATGTTATATGTGTTCATAATCTGGATTCCATTAAAGTCATCAACATGATGGTGACCCATCTTGTCCATAATTGCATTAATGTTTGCTTCAAACAATCCCAAGTCTAAACCACTACGTGTATATGATGCTCTATCGCCCCAACTTTCAATACTACTAAAAATCTGGAAACGTTTAATTTTCTCATCGTGCAACAGCTCATTAACCTGGTCACACATTCTCTCTACTAGTTTAGTTTTGATATTTAAGTTGGTATTAATTTGCAAAACCATTTCACTACACTCGCCTGTTTGTTGTAGTTTCTTTAAAAACTTCCAAACGTTTTGTTGTAGTAATGGCTCGCCGCCTGTAATGCGAATTACCTTAAGTGTTTTACGTAAGTAAGGCCACCATTTCCAAAAAGCGTCAACATACGGGTTATCATCCTCTGCATAGATTTTTTCGTGCTGTACTTGTAAGTGTGGTGCTTCAGGGAAAAGCCCTTCCTTGTCCATCTCTTTTTTCCATGCACTACTTGCTTTAGGATGACAATAGGCACACTTCATGTTACATTCGTTACCAAAACTAATTTCCAAGTATGTTGGTCTATAGTTATGATCCCATCCGTTTTCCAAGATCATTTCATGTGCATCTGGTGTAAGTAACAGTTCGTTTTTACTTTTGATAACACGGTCACTAATTTGATTGTCGTCAATATCTTCAACACGCCAACAATAATTACACTCATCAGGACGTTCGCCGTTAAGCATTTGTTTACGTCTAGCAATCTTATGTTTTGTATTGTGCAATGCACTTGGATTGTCTTTAATTTCTTCTAGTGGTATTTTATGTGGTAGCGGATGATAACAACTGTGTGTGTGGCCGCTTTGTAGATACAACGTACTTGTAAGAAATTTTGCAGTACACATGCTATCACAGCCGTATACTTTTTTCATATTTTCTCGTTCGTCTAGGTAATCTATATTCTTATACATTGTATTTGTCTTTCCATTCGTGGTATTGTTCACTAAACTCAGGGAAGGTATCTAATATACTAGTATCTCTTCGTCTATCGTGATCATCAAAAAATCTTACAAAGTTTTCTTCAGCTTCTTCACGTTGCTCATCAGTATCAAATCCTTGTTTCATAAATTCAATACTGCGATCAAATCGCTCAATCTGGTGTGGTTTAAACCCTACCCAACGGCTATCACGATGCTTGTCAATATTTGCTTTCATAAATTCAAGTGCCTCATCTGCATAATGCCAATGGCTTTCTGGTGTTAGTTGTAAACTCTGCCAAAGCGGATAACGCAACATTGGTGTATCAATAAACACTTTGTGGTGTCCATACACTACAATGTTTCCGTCAGCATCTCGTCTACTTTTAGTTACATTATGTATACGCTGTAGTTCTAGTATGCCTTCAAGTAACTTTTTAATACTTGGCAAACTAAGCATGTTGAATGTGACAATAAACGTAACAAGTCCTTCATCTACTCTGGTTAGATAATTATTTACGTTATTCCACATACGGTCAAAATCTAGTCCGTGCCGCATATACTCTGCTTGATCGCCCCAACCGTCTACACTAACAAATGCTCTAAAGCGTTTCAGTTTGTTGTACTCGCTGATAAAACTTACTTTGTCTACAAACTTGTCCCATAACTTATCAGGTACACTAGCGTTTGTAGTGACAGCCATTTCAAGGTCTGGACGACCGTTATCAATTACATAGTCAAGTACACGGAATGTATTTTTATCCATAAGCGGCTCACCGCCTGTCATACGGAAGTTCTGAAGTTTAGGGTATAGTTCAGGCCACCATTCCCAAAACGCTTCTACATATGGATTATGTTCACGGTTTGGAATAGGATACTGTCCAATTTGCTTGAAATAGTCAATACTATTATGAGGAACAATAGTATCATAAGGACCATTCTGCTCAATATCTTCTGCCCACTTACTACTTAAATGTGGACTACAATAACTACATGCTAAGTTACAAGCGTGGTTAAAGTTAACTTCCATGAAGCGAGGTTCAATGTCGCCATCAGCACCTTTTTCCAATACATCATCCCATCCAGCTTGTGCCCAAGGCTCACTACTGCGATAATGTCTATCACTGTTAAAGGATCTATCCATCTTTTCAATATTCCAACAGTAGCTACACCCATCAGGCTGTTCGCCGTCTAGCATCATCTGCCGTTGTTCTTTTTTCTGTGGAGTATTGTGTAACCCTTTTGGGTTATCTGTAATATTTTCAACTTCAATTTTGTGAATAGGAGGAAGGAAACAACTATTAGTTGTTCCGTTGGTTAAGTGAACACTAGTCCACAACCACTTAGCCATACACATGGTAGGGCTAATTTTATCTAGTTTTGGTTTTACTAACTCTGCTGCTGTTTCCGGATCTGGATCAAGCTCATAGTTTACAATTTCTACGTCATCGCTCATATATTATTATAACACACTCTCTATCTTCAGTCAATAGTATCTTGTACTTGGTCTTCACGTACCATTGCACCAAGTCTACTTGGGTTACGATAAACTGTTTTCCAGAAACGTGAACCTTCAGCACCAACATCTGCTATCTCTAAATCAAGTGTACTACGTAACTCTTTACCCAGTTCTATAGTTTTTGCTTTTAGTTTATCTTTATCCCAACTGTATCCAGTACGTGGACATAGCTCTACACCATCAGCAAACTGTGGTGCTAGTTCATCTTCAAAGTATTTTGTTAACCAATCAAAGTCCCTAACATTTTTCCAATCCCATTCATGCCGTAACACATTTGTCATATGACAACCAAGTCGTGCACCATAAATTGCCCAAAGACCGTTGGGTGCATCTTCACCAATGGTCATCCATACCATTAAACGACGATAATTTTCACGATAGATGTTTTTAATTTTAGCAGGATCAACAACGTCACCGTTCTCTAGTCCCATCTTAACACCTTCTCTAAATCCAGCACGCCAGGCTTGTAGTGGGCTACCATTATTATATACCCAACTATGCCAGTTATTCATTTGAATGTATTGGATATTCCAACAAAAGTCTACTTGTGCTCTTTTGTCTGTTGCTGGTGCCGCTTCATGTGTACGCATACGATTAACAACGTCAACTGGCCACATTTTGATGCCACCATTACCATATACTAATCCGTTAACTTTATTTTTTGCAGCAAAGCTAATAACATGATTTTGTTCAATTTTATCCATGTCTAACTCAACATTAAAAAAATCATCGTTTACTATATTATCAGCATCAATGGTAATAAAACGTTCTGTTTCACTCATTGCGGCTGCTGCTTTGTGTGCGGCATCACTACCCCATACACCATGGCTTCGTTTAGCCCATGGACATTTATCCAACAAGTCTGCATAATTTTCATCAGCATTTGGTTCGTCGTAACTGATGTAAATTATATCAAACTCATTAATACTAACCATATTTGACATTATTTTATTTCCTCATAGTTAAATGTAATATTTCTGCCCGCTTCTCCAACAAGCATTTGAGACGTTTTTAGATCTGCGTTGGTCTTGATAGTTGTTTCTCTACCCCATCCTAGTTCAGTCTTTGGCAATGTAAAACTGCCCAGTAGTTCATGTGGTGAATCTCCAACAATATAAAAAGTAAGATCACTATAAATTTTTACTTCTTCAGGATCTTGGAAATTACTACGCACAATCCAACCACTGTTTGCTTCACTAAGTGTAAACACGGCATCTTTGTCGTCTCTAATTTTAACCATATTACGCTTAGTAACTTTACGCCTGTTGTAGTCTAGTGTAACATAGGTTGTTTTCTTTTTCAAGCCATAACTTTTAAATACTCGACGGGTTAACACATCAATGTCACCCAGTGCTACTTTAGTTGAAAGGTCATATAAATCAAACGTAGCAACACCATCATTGATTAAATCAATAGGGTCAATCTCAATTGTTTTGTATAGATATGATGGGTTATCCTTTGCAACGATATAAAAATATAGTGTAGTATTGTTTTCGTTATGCGCTTGGCTAAACTTTTTGTTAACATTCCTACCAACCATTTTAAGTACAGTATCACTACTAATATTAATTTCTAGCATCATGCTTTCAATATATGTAATGATATTGATTTCTCTATCAACAGTATTTGGTACTTCTACAATTTTACTAAGTTGATCTTCTTCAGCTTTGATACGTAAACTATCCGACTTAGCCATAATAAACGTACCACTTGGCGTATCGTTAACAATATACTTGCGTGGATTTAGATGCCCCATCAAAATTTCAGCCGCAGTATTATCCTCAGTGAGTAAAACGCTGTACCCACCGTCCTTAAATTTATTTCCTACGCTGTATATTTCTCCTGACCATTCGTCATAGAATACATAGTACTTAGGAAGCGGCTTTTCGCCTACTATTGATATTAACTTGGGCTCTGTATTCATTTAAAATTTCATTCGTTAAAAAGTTCTCGTCTTTGTAATGTACGATTCCATTTGTGATTGCACTGTTTTCAATAAGTAACTGTTTGTTTTTAGGAAACCAGTAGTTAAGGTTTTCAGTCCATTGATTTGAAACATCATTGTTCCATAGATATTGGCTTCTTGCATCTAGGTCATATAGATTAATTATCTCTACTTCAATTTGCTTTTCAACATCGAGCATACCAGTTACAATATTGCAAAGTACATTCTTGTTAAATGATTCTGGTTTCTTATCTTTAAAGACACTATTATATGTATCTCTCCAATTTTGGAAGATCGGATCAGCCATCTTAAACCAATCAATAGCAAGTTGTGATTCTTTCTTAAAATAAATCATACTGTTGTATAGCTTTGGTAGTCCATACATATTTTCATACTCAAACTGGAATCTATCATTACTTAACATATTTCTATATGTCATTGCTCTTTTGCTCATTGCTAAGTCATAAGGTGAAAATGTATCCCACAGTAAGTCAAGATCAACGTTAACAAATATTGTATCATAGTCAACATAAATTGTCTCGTCATATGGTGTTGAATGATGTAATTGCCACAAGTTTGAACCATGAAATCCGTCAAGATGTCCACTGTTGCCAAATGGAAGTTCCACAGCATAATCAAATGCTGCTTCGTATTTTCCTAAACTGGCTTCTGTTTCACTATTTGCACCGTCATATATTATAGTTACACTTGCATCAGGATCACAGGTTTTAATACTTAATGCAGTAGCATAAGCATACTTAATTTTATCAACGTCAGTATTGATACCAATAATAACAAATCCACGACTCATGTTATACTCTCCATAATTAACTGTTCAAACCTATCAGTTTGTCTTGTTATTGCAAGTTTGTTCATCATATGTAAATTTGTATTAATTTGTCTTGTTAGAATGTTTTTCCATTGCTCTTTTCGATTATGAGATAGTAAGACTAAATCATTCCAGTCTTTAACTTCAACAAGGTCATCTTTTTGGTCCATACTAATTAAAGGTTCACCACCAAAATCATGTACAAAATTATTTTCGTTAAATCCGTTAAGTATGTGTGCTGCTATACTAACACAAAAATCTGTACGGAAAAGTCCAGGGGGGAATTGGTATAGTAAATGATAATAGTCCCAATTATCTTTTACATGCTCCCATGTGTCAAAGAAAATCTGTGCTTCATCACTTTTATCAAAGTACACAGCGGTACTCCACCAGTGATGTATGCCAGCTTCACTAAGCTGTTGTTCATTCATATAAGGTGCTTGGTGTTCTAAATATCTTGCATATTTGTGCATAGCAAGCGGTATGTCACTATCAAAAACATAGTCATAAAAGTCGTTCATAATAAAGTAGTCAGTATCAACCAACATTGTTTTTTCAAACGGACTTAGTGTAAAAATATCATGCTTGTTACTATTACTAAATTGTACACTGAATTCTGTCCACGGACTATCAAAGTGTCTACGTGGATTAGATTCGTGTGCAACGTCACTGATAACAACAGTATCAAAACAGTATTCATGCATCTTGGAATCAATACTGTCTTTAAGATATGCAAACGTACCCGAATCAGTAATGAGACAGGTACTATTGTTTTTCATATTTCGTTTTACGTGTGCGGCTGCAAAGTGTGCTAATTTAACATAATCAATCTTGTTGTTGTTATATGCAAAGAAGCATGTGCCTTTTTCTTCTTCGCTCATTACCAATCCATAAGTTTCTTAATGTTTCTTGCTTTTTTTAGCTTATCCATTTGTACTTTGTATTCATTAACACCCTCGCTGTAGGCACTAATAAGTAATTCCATAAACTCGTCTAAGTTAGGTATTTCAATAGGGTTTTCTTTAGTATCAAGAATAACACCCTTTGCTTTTCCTTGTTGTATTAACGCCTGTACAAAGCTAATAGTTACTGGATTAGCTTTGAAGGAACCTCCTTCATGATGCACAAGTTGCAGTGTTTGCATACGTGCAATAATGTTTTTCTTTTGATTACTTAACGTTGTGCGATAGTTTCCGAATTCCAGCGCTCTTTCAAGTCTCTCATCCATATGAGTTTCTCCTATAGTTATATGCTAGTATAATTATTTATCGGTAAAAAGTCAAGTGTTTTTTTAGCCATCATCTGCGGTTTGCAGATTATTCACTATTGAAAACACTGGATCAGGGGTGACATCAAAGGTCGCATCGTTTTTTGTGATAACATCTGGCATTAGATAACTACATGTTGCTTCTAGTTGTCCATCAGTAACTTGAGCAAATGCTGTGTCGTCTAATGTAATTTTAAAATCTACATCTTTACCGTTATCTGCCCATTTTCCATACAATTTCATATAACGGTTAGCGTAACCGCCATATCCGTACCCGTAGCCGTATCCATATCCATATCCATATGCACTACCTGCATCTCCCAGTGGAAGTTGGCTTTCAAATGCATTTTCATGTACATACAAGCCTGCTTGTTGATACCCGTAACCATATCCATAACCAGTTGGCGGTGCAGTAACACCACTACTAGTAAACAATAGTTGATATGTGTTGGTTAAATCATAAAAACCTTTGCCTTCACTAGTACCTTGTGTAATACTACTACTCTGAAATGTATTATCCCATGTAAAGCTCAATACACCAATTTCATTAATAATGTCTGCCCAGTTGTAATAACCAGCAGTACTACCTCCAGACATTTCCATGTTTAAGCGTAATTGCCCACCACTATTAAAAAAGTAACGAGCATGGTTATAGCTATCAAATGTCCATTTGTGTTCGCCAATTATCTGGTCTTGCCATAATGCAGTACGCTCATATGGCTGAGCTGGGTTTGCAATATATGAGTTAGCATTTGTTGGATCAATAGTAAGGTGTGTTCCAGCATTTATTATACTGTTTAATAATTTTGATTCAACAATGTTAAGGTCTTCTGCACGTATTAGTGTTCTAGCTAGTACGTCTGTACGATTAGACGGAACACTAAAAACTAAAATAGTATCGTTAATATTAACATGATCCACCATAACGTTAGTGCGGTTAATCATACTTTGTAGTCGTTCAGCAGTAATCAGTGTACCATTAACAAGTGCATCTTCTATATTAACAGCTCCCCAACCAAATTTATGGTCAGATCTGTCAGCATCAGTGACAAGCACTGCGGAATATTTGTCACCAAAAATTTTGTTGACAAGTTCTGCAACTGTGTTATATTCACTGGCTAGTACTACTGTACCTGCTGATACCGCCATGTTACTTTGCTCCTACTACTACTTCGATTAAACCTTCACCGTCATCGGTTTTATCTGCAAGAGCTCTCCCAATAATAATTCTATAATCTAATATATCCGTCATATGCGCTGCTTCAGCATGTCCGGCGACTAAACTAGTAACCATTCTATCGCCCTTTTTAATAATTCCAACTACTTTACAAGGTACACGCCCTGCTAATGCCACAAACGGATGTGTATCATCACTACCAGCTGCACTATTCATTTCAAATCCTGGTGCTGTAGATATAATACCAAATACTTCAGGATCACCATGGTTATAAGTTTGTGTAATTTCTTTCATTCCACCAATTCTTACTACTGTACCTGGTTCATATACTTCGTCTGATTCATAACGCTCTGCAAGGTCAGCATATTCAGCACTTGTGGCAATGCCTCTAAACTTAAAATTAGTTGTTGTATTCATGTTTACGCCAGACTGGATAACTGGAAATTGTGTACTTAATTCAGTTACACCATCTTCCAAATATTCTGTTGACGCAGGTGTCCAAGCGACAGTGTCATCTACAAGTATAGTAACAATAACACTATCAACAATATTTTCTATAGTATAGTGCGAAACTCCATTGGTGTCAAGCCTTACTCTTACTTCCATTCTAGTATTACCAGCTGGTGATCCAATGGTATACCACTTGCCACTCTCGTATATTTTTAAGTAGCTTTCACTTGTGTCGTACCAAAGTTGTCCCTCAGTTGGGTTTTCTGGTGCAGTTGTTCCTGCAAAATTTTCTAATAAGTGTAATAAGTCTTCATTAAGATACTCACCAAACCTATTATAGTTCTTACCTATTAGTTTTAAACTAGTACTTGTATCAACAGTAGCGTCATTTACTACTATTGGTGTCTTACCAGTCTCTGAATAATTTACTGTATATGGCATGTCTTTTCCTTAAACGTCACTATACGATGTTCGTAGTCTGAGCGTATATATAACTTGTATTTTTCTATTGGCACTTTTTTGTACTGGATGGAAAATTACATGTGTTAACAAATCATCATTAGCACTGTACAGTGCTAGTTCGTCAAATACATATGTTCCGTCCATGTTGGTTGCAGTGTCTGTAGCATCTTGTCCACTAGGTTCACCATAGTCTAATGTACATGTTACAATTACATCGCTAAACAAATTTGTAGCAGTATGTGATACTTCTACACTATTTAATGCTGATCCTGTAACTGCTTCATCTACTGCCTTGCTAAACGTTTGGTTGTATAGTGCACCAGTTGACAACGTTGTATTAGTAGCTTTGTATGTTACTGCACCTACTCCGTCAATTGTTGTACCAGCATTACCAAACTTCATCGTACCAATGTGATGAGATCCAGTTGCACCAGCTTCGTTTGCTAATAGATTAGCAAGAGCTACGCTCATATTTTCAAAGTTGATAGCATTGCGGCGGCGAGTAAATACATCGCCGTTTTCGGGATCCCATATTGTAATGTGACCTTCTACGCCTATCATTGTTTTTTCAATTTTATTAACACTCATGATTCTTTTCCATTTATAATATTTATATCGATCCTGAACCCGCATTTCTAATGAAAGCATGTTCTGTAGAAGTACCTGCATCGGCAAGGCTTACACCACTATCGTTATAGGCTAGTCTTAAATTATCACCATAATGACCAAAATTATCTAGTATTGGTACACGTGGTTCGTAATTAACTACGGCATTTATGGCATGTGCTTGTGCACTCGTGCCTCTTGTTCCTCTTGTGCAATATCTCAAGTTGCCGCCCTCGTATGCACCATATTCTATTCTTTCAGTTCCTATCCAAACAACTCCGCCGCCTGCTGGCATATTTGCAAAAATTTGATTTAGCGAAATTGTAGTATCAGTTGCAGTACACCCTTGAGCTAAGAATGTTTTAGTTGCATCAACAATAACTGAACTCTCGTACAAGCGATATGTTTCCCAAATATTCATACGGAACGAGCGTGTATCGCTACCAACACCCCAGTTTGAAGCAAACGAAAGTCTTACGTCCCAGTAGTTGGACATTCCATTTGGTGAGAAGTTAACTGCCGTACTTGCATCATATTCAACAAATACACCTGTTTTACCGCCGTCTACTACCAGCAACGGAGTAAGATCTTTCGATGTTAGTACTGTACTAGTTGCGTAGTTTGGACTGTCAGCACCACCAAATTCGCCAACTCTAAATGTTGATCCATCGTCAAAGCTAATGTCGATATATTCGGCATTGGTTGCAAAATCGCCTCTGAATTCACACTTCGTAAGACTTGCATTATCAGGCACTCCACCCATCATTGTTTCTAAATCAACAAATCGGCGTACTAGAGCATTACTTGTTGTTCCAGTTGTATAAGCGGCTGTACGTACTTTGTCAGTTTGTACTAGTATGCTGATGTTCTCGTGAACGTCCATTGGTAAAAATTCTGCTCCCCAACCTTCTTCAGTTGACTGTTGGAATATATTGGCATCGTATATGTACTCAATGTCGCCATCAACTGTAGTAAATGTTATTGCATCAACATTGTCAGGTGCAGTAGTAAATGTACCACCTTCAAGTACAGTGTCTCCTGCCCATATTCTTGTGCTACGATGATCTTCATACTTCATTGTGATATCTGTCTTACGATCATTATCATCTATTTCGGTCGTCCAAGATTCTGCAAACGTATTACGGTCTGCTGTACTGTGTAACTTGGTATGGAAAGGCTTGATTGTATTAAAGAAGTCTTCAATAACATTTACACTATAGTTTCCATATCGTTTTTTAGCTGTTAGTAGCGGATGATCTACATTTAATTTTACAAACGTAGTTTTAAATGCAAAGTCATCAGCAGCATTATCTGCAATTGACTGATACAAACACTTAAACCATAGTTTGTTATATTTAACTTTGTGTTTACCTACAAAAATGCGATTACGTAAACCATCAAATATGTTACTTAGTATTCCATCAACAGCGTTATCAAATCCGTCAGTATCAAATCCACCTAGATCAAATCCTAATCCAAACTTTTCATTGTTCCAAAGTTCTTCGCTTAAACGTATAGCACCTTTAACTTTGTATTCTAGTACCCACTCATTATTGATACGTGAATAAATTTCTGGTCTATTAACACCATCATTGTGTATAACTGTGTTTATTTTTAATGTATCGCCATTTTTATATATAAACGGAACACCCAACTCTCCCATTAACTCTGTACGATCATTTGCAACGTACTTTGGTTCAATTGCTGTATTGTATTCGTATGTTAGGCTGTCATTATTATCATATGTTCGACGTACATAGTCAGTGTACCCCCAGTAAGGCGACACATCATATGTCACTTCGCCTTCAACATATGTCTTATTCATAACTGTTTCCCAATTGTCTATAGGACTTCCAGCTAATGGAATGTCAGCTAGTAAATTGTTAGCAGTTTCAACAAAGTTTTGTCTTGCGATTAGTATATTTCTAAACAAGCTCTGTCTTGGACGTATAAGATGACCATAACGAGCATATTCGTGTAAGTTTAAGTCAGGCAATGCATGTGGACGCAGTACGTCAATATCAGATTCTGGTGTGCCTTCTGGTAATGAGTAATCATAAATTCTAGCCCACAACTCCATGCCTGTGTCTAAACTAGGCTGGTTACCAGTATTTCCTTCTACTAAACAAATGTAAAATAAGTTGCCTTCTTTTACAACTGCATTTAGCGGATACACTGCACTATTGTTCCAATCTGTATATGTATATCTTACAGTATGTCTATTATAACCTGTTAAACTATCACGCATTTTAATATGTAACTGTTCAGGAATAATACTTGCTGGATCATTCTCTGATAATAGTGTCCATTCACTAAGTGGCAACGCATTACTGTCAACACGTTGATTAACTTGTACAACAGTGTTGTTTGTGATAAACGAGTCAATGTTTGTCATAAGCAATTCATTATTGCCTGCCGCAGCCGCCCAACTAATATCAAATGCACTTGGATTTTCTAGTAATCTAGCTAACTGATAAGTGTTGTAATTACGATTTGACCCTGTGTTGTTTTGTTTATCTTTAACCCAAAAGTAGTAGCTTTTTTCAGTACGTTTAGTTTTACTGTTATAGAATATTTCTTCTGTCCAGTTGTAAACAACTTCATTGTCAATAATTGATGATAATGGTACACCAGTTGCTGGGCTTCCGTCAACAACGCCCTTGCGAAGTACAAGTTCTTGCCACTCTTCTGGTGGTACACTACTTCTGGTCCATTCGTATACATCAATACTTGCACCATCAAATAATCTTGCCCAATATGCTTGTTTATAATCAATACTACTTTGTTCATAGTCTACATAGATTGCGGTATTGATATCCCACCAGCGCACACCTACTTCATTACTTGTCCAAGATTTGGTATTTTCAGTAAAGCCATCAATTGAATTGTAATTATATACTGCAATATCTGCTGTTAGTGTAAAGTCTATTTCTTCATCAATGAATCCAGGTATAATTCCTTTTGCTGGATCAAATACTTCAAGCTGTGCAATTGTACTGCGTGTATATGCATCATATAGTTTAACACTTTCAACTAAGTCATTACGTGCTTGTGCAGTACTAGTTCTAACCTTGACCCAATTTCCGCCAGTGTGTCCTGTACTATTAGTAAACGAACCATTCCACGTATAAACGCCTGGCGCACCAGTTCCATCATCATCAACAAATGCATATATTGGTGATTGTAAATTATCTTGTCTAACACGCTGGAAGTTGTATTTGAATAACCCGTTTACAGTTGCGTTTGTTTGACTATTAAGTGTATTAAAATCAGGGAATCGAACATTGCGTATTGGATAAACATTACCTGCGTTTCCTTCTTCTTGGATATATTCGTCGATAAAGAAACTAGCAGTATTTGCAGAGCTTACATCTGTTACAAGATGAATACCATCAATATTTGGTACTGTGTTACTACCTGCAATTAATACATAGTCTCCAGCAGTAAAGTTATGTGTATTTACAAAGTGATCTTCAACTTTAATATTAATTAGTGCATCATCTGCATCATTATTACCAGCACATGCTTTCTGAATGTGCATACCAAAGTCCATAGTTTGATAAACACCATACCCACTTGTACTACTGTCATCATCTCCAACATTGTCTGCGACCCAAATACTAAACACATGCGGGTCATTTTCCATTTGTTGGAATACTTGGTTGCCGTCACTACCAACAAAAGCATTAAACACGTTACTTGTTTGTGTTTGTGTAGCACTAATTGTTCCTGCTGTTAGTCCTACTATACTATTAGCAGTGCCGCCACCAATAACAAGTGTACTGTTGGTACTTGTTAGTTTTAAACGATTGTTACTGTTACTAGCACCAATGCCACTAATTGCTGCATCATTAATAATATTAATGATTGAGTTTAAGTCAACACTACTACTAACAGTAGTAGTTGTAATTGGTGCATTTGTAACACCACTGCCTAGTCCAATTATACTATTAGCAGTACCACTGCCAATATAAAGTGTTTCATTGTTACTGTTAATTTGTAATACATTAAGGTTAACACCGCCTGCTTGTGCTGTAACACCACTGATGTTTGCATTGTTGATTTGATTTACAACTTGTGTTATAGTTAAATTTGGACTACTTAGGTTAATAGAACCACTACTTGTCTCAGTTTGTGAACCAATTGTACTAAACCCAACATCTGCATTTGCAGATGCAACACTAATTGTTAGTGTAAATGGATTGCTTGGTGTATTTGTTGTTTTTGTAATTGCAATACGATTTTGTGCCGTTGCAGTTGCTAATACATTTGGAATACTTTGATCATTGATTTTGTTAATAATTTCAGCTACATTATATATTTTAAATCCAGATGTGCTAATTGTATCAATAATAGTTGAATTTGAAATTACACTTGGTGAAAACGTACCTTTTACATATGTGTTCCAAGCTGCTATATATGTACCGCCACCAACTGCACTCTGTGTTGCAGTAATATCAGGTGTTGTAACTACTTCTGTTCCAGCAAGAACGTCAGCTGGAACATAACTTGTTCCACGTACTGCATTGATAATGTTTACATCGCTAGTAATTAGATTTCCAACTGCACTACTATAAGCATGACCAGCACCGTATTCTGACAATGCAAATGTAAGGTTAAATCCTGCGGCACTACTTGTATATGAAGTCCACCAAGTATTCCAGTTTGCTTCACTGTCAACAAGTAAAAACTCAGTTCTAAGATTACTAGTTGCTGTAATTCTAGCACTAGCTAATGAAGGAATGCTTCCGCCAGCACCAGCAATTGTTAGTGCATCTTCCCAAACACTTAGTGCAGAAATATTAGTTGTAGTAGATTCTAATTCATTGAATAGTATACTTTGACTTTCAATAATAAGCTCTTTAGTAGAACTACCAGTGATTGACGGGTTACTAGTATTACCAACAATACTAACATCATTATATGTTGTTGTAGTAACTGTACTATCAAAAGTAACTGTACGTGCGTTTGTACTACTTGATCCTAATATAAGTGTAGAGTTATCAGGAACAACATTACTATCACCAATATTATTTGAACCAGTAACATTGATAATACCAAACGTGGTTGTATCAGTTGTTTGTTCTAGCTCTACATCGATACCATCAATTGTAATGATTTTAGTTTCTTCATTAGCTCGTATAGATGGTAATGTTACAGTTGCAGTTATTTCAATAGGGTCGTTTGGTTTAGTTAATCCACTTGTTCCATCTGGATCAAGCATTTCCCATACACGCCCTGCATATATAACACGGTCTTTATATTTGTATGCTGTCTTATTATCCCATTGCTTAATAGTTTTCCAGTTACCATCAAACTTGTATGCTGGCTTTACTTCTTGTGGAAACTTAGCAAAATCTTCTTTGTTTAGTACACGATAATCTGTCTCAGTTAATAATGGTAATCCTGCTGTAACAAAGTCATTTGCATATATATTTTCTTGTTCAATAGTTGTGTAGTTAAACGTTTTAGGAGGTCTAGTTGTAAAGTTATTGCCTGGTATTCCGTTAACCAATAGTGGGCTATTAAAATCTACATCAATAACAATGTCACTTAGAACGTCATTTAGCTCCGTGGAGCTAAAGCGAACTGGTTGTGGATTAGTTTTAAGTAAATCTGTTGTTAGTTCAAACTCTAGTGTGTTTCTACTACGGGTGTCACCATAGTCTGCTGTACGTATTGCCCATTCTTCATGAACAGTTGCCGTACTTAGGGTACCAAATAGTCCAGTGTTGCGCATAAATGCGTTAAGAGCGTGTCTTGTACCACGATATTTGCGTGAACCTTTAACAAAGTTAAACAATGTGTCGTCGTCTAAACCAACAACTTCGTTCCAAATTGGCTTGTTGTATCCAGTATTAAATCTTGCGGCGTCCACTTGCTGTTGATTGCTTAGTGTATTACCTGCACCATAATACTGATCTATTTCGTTTGCAACTGTATCAAAGTTTGGAACAACTGAGCTAGAATTTACAATATAACCTGGTGCAAATAATTTACCGTTCCAATTTTTAGTACGGCTACCTCTCCAAATAACTCTTTTGTGGCGTAGCCCAAGTGCTGGATCATAAATTAAATCATCAAAATTTGACTGATTGTCAATAATTAACATGTGTTCAATTTCCACACGATACAATCGTATACCATATATCTCTGTACCATTTTTAGCTTCAATAACAGTAACACCGTCATCCTCACCAATAACGTCACGAGTAATAGTAAGTTTGTTATTTAAAATTTGTAAGCCAGCTTTGCTAATTATATTATACTGTCCGTCAAACTTATTGTTAATATTACTAAAGTATCCGTTGTTGTTTTCAAGGATCTCTATTTTTGTTGTGTTTGGTATAGTATAATGTATATCTGTTAGTTCAGCAGTTTGTGACCAAATAACTGTTTGTGCGGCGGTACTAGCCCAACTATCTTTCCATCCTTTGCTTTGTAGATATTCTCCATAACCAATAATAAAATCGTACAAGGATTGAATATCACCAAAAATAGTATTGTAATCTAATATACTATCACTATTACTATGGTACTTGTATTTGTTAAGTTGTTGACTACCAGCAATTGTTATTACAAATCCATCATCTTTTTGTGGTTTGAAGTATGTAAAATATTCTTTAGTTGTATCATAACCAGATACTTTATATCCAGTTGCTACTTTTGTTACTTTAACTGCACCAAGGAATAGTTCTTCTTTTGGTTGACTTGTATAAAGAACAGTGCTAATATTCTCTTCTGGTATGTTAACACGGCCCTTGTCTTGACTACTTTCTAAGATAATCTCTTGGTTGTTGTTAACAAACCCACCTGCTTTGATAATAGGATTAGTACTATAATTTTTAAAACGTGTTTCAATAGTGTCAACTTTAGTTGAATTGTGCTCTGCAAAGTTAACAAGTGCATTGTTTAGTCCATCAATATAACTCTTAACATCTGATGCTAGGATAACTGTAAATTTTGTAGTACCAAGATCAGCAGGTATGATTGAAGGTGTTGTTTGATAATTGCCACCTGGGTCAACTACTGCTACACTTGTAATACTGCCACTATCAACTGTTGCTTGTAATTTTACACCGCTACCGAAGTTGCTAAACACATTAAGTTGTGGTGCTGATGAATATCCAGTACCACCGTCAACAACATTTACAAGTTCAACAATATTTTCATCGTATTCTTTGTTTGTTAATTTAGTTAACTTGTTGTTTCCAAGATCATTTGTATCACTAAACAACACCTGTACAGTATTAACATTATCAAGTTTAGTTCTTGTGTTACTACGGAAGTAATCATTTGTTATACGTAGCGGTCTTAGTTTAAGTAATGCATGAAATAATGCTATTTTATAATCACTTGATTCTCTCCAAGTGTTTTCTATAGTTCCCCAATCACCATATACAAAATCGTTAGTTGTTGTATATAATGGTGTTCCTCCTACTACATTGGCAGTATCTGGATCGTTAAGTACTCCTGCATTTGTTACAAGTGTGTCTATATCCCAATTATATGCACTGTATGCATATGTTATATTATACTTTTTAGGACTAATTGTAGGGTCACTATACTGTCCTGTTTTTAACGCTCCAATAAGTGCGGCACGTTTTGCAGCATCTGTCCAACTGTAAGACGCATCCCACCAAGTTGGTTTTTTATTGTATCCCAACATCTCCCAAGGATGTGTATCTGGACGATATGTATTGAAGTAATATGTGTATAAGCCTCTCCAGCCGCCAATGCCTGGTGCCATACTACTGTAGTTCCAAGTAAACGGGTCACTTGCTGAGTATTCTGTTGCATCATGTAATACAGTAACGTTATTACGTATTTTCCATTTGTTAAAGCTAGTATGAAGTGCATTGTTTAAATCTTCCCAAGTATTTCTATTTGGAAGACTTGCTGACGGCATTATTTCTTTGTAATCAACAATATCAATATCAGTTAAGTTATTGTATATACGAGTTTCAATTTCAAATAATACTGCATCTTGAATGTTAAAGCCAGCTACATTACGATTGTAAAGTTCATTACCTAAACGTAGTGTTCTTGATCCATCATGCCCCACAATTTCAGTTGAAGTAGCTTCAATTGCAGTTGGTTTCATTAGCCCTAATTTAACTGCACTTGGTGGAACCCAACTTGGACTAGTAACTGAAAACCATCTGACATTAAGTAAAACTTGACCATTACTGTCATATGTAACACTAGTAGTAATAGTTAATTTGTTTTGTGTAACAGTATATTCTTGGTCTTTAATAAGTGGACGCCAGATTGTATTACCGGATCCGTCATCTTCACGTATAAACACTTGTATATGATTTTTTGTATCATCATATGTGTTAACAGTTTGTGGTAAATCAAAAACAGGTGTGTCACTTGCTGTCCAACTACTGTTAAGTTCTTCAAACTCTTTAAATTTTAACATTTGACTATTGGCAAATAAATCAACACGTGATTTACCAATATTCATACTCTTTAGTGCTTCGTCTACTAGCGTAATAACACTAGCAGAACTGTTTAATGTGTTGTGTAATTGCTTACATTTTTGTATAAACTGTCGCTTAAAATTACTATAACTTTTTGTTGCAAAGTTTAAACTACTAAACAGATTTGTGTCTGTAAACATAGATGTCTGTGTTAAAAGTTCTGTTGAGTATGCTTGTTTTCTAATAGTACCGCCAAACTCATGTACTCTTGGTAAGTTTCTATAATTGTTAATACCATAAAAATCACCAATTAGACCAGGTATACCAGTTATTTGCTGTTTCATGTGATTTAGTATGTCACCAAAACTAACTTGTGATAGAACTTCATTTTGTGGATTTAGTATATGTGTATCAGCAGGTGTATCAGATCCCAGTGTGTTATCCAATGTATGCCATTCAATATCAATTAAGTCGTCAGTAGCAAGTATACCATTTGAAATAGTTACTTTGTTATTAGCTAATGTAAATGCAGTAAATGGTTCACCATTTTTTGTAATGGTTAGGTTGTCTGCAATGCTATTACTGTTTACATAAATGTATCCATATACGTTTACATCACTAACACGACGATATAAGATAACAGCATTAAAAAATGTATCTGGAACCAATAGTGTGCGCTCGTTATTAGATGGTGTGCTTAACGATATATTTTGTGCAACTGTAAATGCTGTTCCGTCTGGATTTAAAAACTCTAGATCGTATATATCAAAATTTGTAACAATATTATATGTCTTGTTTCTATCAATAAACAATCTTGGATTAAGTCCATTAACACGTATAGAATCAGAACGTGTATGTGTTTTGTTATACTGATGCACTTGCAACTTGTTTTTGCGCTCTGACCATTTAAAGGTATCGTATGACTCAATGTCTGTAGTGCCAATATCAATAACAAGTGGTTTACTTACATTAGTTGCTACGTGTTGTATATGTTGCTTGACTGGTTGTTGGTCTCTAACTTCGCTCCAGCCATTGTAATACTCATCATCTTTTTTGTAGTAGTAAAATCCTGTTATTTCGTTAGTGTTACTTGCATCGTTATTTGTTGGGCTATCAACTGAGTTAAACTCAACATAGTTATAACGTTTACTTCCAAGATCTATATCAAAACCTAGTCCTGGTGTGTTGCCGTAATCTACATAACGTGGGCTAAATCCTAGTGCAATATCTTGTTTTGTATTACTAGTACCGTAGTTAAAAATATTATCGCCTGCAAACGTACTATTTGGATATTTTGTACTATTGTCCAAAGGTGTTAGTGTTGTATCATATAAGTTAAACTTGATACCTTGACTGCGATATGATTTTTGTTGTGCATAAATCCACTCGTTACCGTCCCAGTACCATTCACTGCCACTGTAAATGTTGTTTGGATATGTTTCGCCTAATACGTTGTTGTAACCTATACGTACATTAATACCTGCTTTAACCGGTACAGTGGTTGCACTTGGTCCATAAATTTGTGTTAGCCCGGTAACTGTGCCGCCGCTGTTTACTTGTACACTATAAATGTTGTTGTTAAATCCAACTGATGAATTTAAAAACAGTATAGTATCGCCATCCGCCAAGTTACGTGCTTCAACTTTGCTCCAATATTGTGCATTTTCAACATAGCTTGGGTTTTTAGATGTAGTGTGTGTTTTAATACAGTTCCAAAAACTATCTACACCATTACTTGTGAGCTTTACACTTGATCCATATTCAAAGCCCTGGCTAGTCCAAGATGCTGTAATAGTTTGTACTGCTAAGTTCCAGTTTGTTTGTCCTATAATCTCACCAAAAGGATCAGCAACATTATCAACAATGTGTGTTACACTACCTAAACTACTAGTTGCAAAGTTATACTTTTCAATACCAGCTTTGAATTCAATAATAGGACGAACACCACGGAAATTGTCTTGTAAGTATGTCGATGCTGTAACACCAGGATGTTGATAGTCAGTGTAGTCTGCAATAATTTTAACTACATCTTCATGTATCCAGAGATTACGTCTACTCCAAACACTTTGATCTGGACTGTTTCTTTCCTCTACTACATAATCTCTACTTAATACATCATAAGATGTGAAGTCATATGTTGGGTAAGTAAAATCATAATCATCAGTATCCCATTGGCTAGGCTCTTGTGCACCATATACTGTGTCGTTAAACCAAACACGTTTTCCAAAACCATATGTTCCAGGACCTTCAAACTGCTTTGTTAGTGAGATACCAGTGCCAACACCGTCTACAATATAAGTGTGGTCTTTGTTATACTCTGAACTACCACTTGCATCTGCACCAGTAAATCGTACACGCATTCCGTTTTGGAATGCCAACTGTTTTCCATTTGACAGTGTAGGTGTTTTATAATATGGTAAGCCAATGATATCAGGAATATGAATAGGATCAGCTGCGGTTACTGGAATTGTACATACTGGTAAAAAGTCTACTAACCAAAAGTAGTGATGATGGTTGATAAACATGTCATAGTTAATTGGCAAATCAAGTGTGTAGCCTGGTTCGTTTAATATGCGGTTTACATTTGTAGTATCTACTTCATTAAACTTTAACATATCAATCAAGTCATCATATGAAATTGCTTCTATAATATTATCTTGATTGTCACGAACAACTCCCCCTGGTACAACCTGATGTTGGTCTGCACTACGGCCGTCTGTTAAAAATCTGTCACTAGTAACATCTTTATTTTTGCGATCACCTACATAGTAATTAACCGCTTCCATACTACCACTTGACATTAACTGTTCAAGTGTGCTGTTTAAAAACTTTTTGTTAACGCTTGTTTGAAAGATTGCTGGTAATAAATCTACAGTATTACGTGTTCCGACATATTCAGAACTTTCACCTGGTCTAGTAGATTTTTTAGCTACTATCGGTTTAGCATGAAACTTACTCATTTAATGTTAACTCCACTGTTTGCTGCAATTGATGTAGGATTATATGCTGTACTCTTGTTTACAGTTATATCGCCTATTGTTATTACTGGTAGGAACAGTTCATCACTGTCACTAATTATCTCAAATAATGCATTAGTACTTGCTTGGTTATCAACACTCTCAATACCAACTTGTGCAACTTGTCCAACTGTGTTGTTGTGTATATATGCTGCTAATTCAGTAAAGTAAAAAGTTTCTCCAAAGTCCCAATTATCAACATTAAAATATTGATCGATCAAACGTATTATTTCTTGTTTAATTTCAGTATCACTTAGTGTACAGTTGGTAGTTTTGGTTATGTTAAATTTAGCTTGTAGTTCACTACTTGCCAAGTTTCCAAATAATATTTTATATTTGACTGGTCTGTATATAACTTGATCACTGATTGATTTTTTGTTGTCTAAACGCTTAAACAAGTCGTTTAAACTACTGATAGTAGGCGTTTGTGGTTTAGTATAACCACGTCCGTCATATTTTGCCCACGATCTAAATAAGTTCTCATAGCTTGTTAATAGTACGTATGTATCAATAATATTAGTTGTAGCTGGGTCAATAACTTGGTTTACATCAGCAATACGACTGTATTTGCTTGACAAGTTGCCTCGGCCTGGTACAGTATTACTGCCACTGTCGTCACGTACTTCATATGTAAATCCGTCAACAGTTTTTGTACCTAAGTTAATATTTTCGTCTCCAACAATGTCATGGAAGGCGCTTGGATTAATTGGGTATCCATCATTAGTAGGACTCGACAGTGTCAACCTAATTTTATTAGGATCTGTGTAGCCGTCTGGATATGTAAAGTATCCAAATGCATTCATTGTATAATCTGTGCCAAGTGGCAAACTATTGGATGTACTTTTTGTGTTAATGCCCAATACTTTAATATTGTCTTGACTTGGTTTAAGTGTTTCGCTACTAAATGTTTCAGCAAAATTTAAGTTTGCAAAAGTAATTTGTTCATCACTACCAAATACATAACGTGTTTTACGTGTTACAATTTCCCATTGTGATGCAGTGTAGTTAAGTCTTATAATCCAACTGTTATCAAGTCCAGTACCATTAGTGTCGCCTTCGTATGTTCGATTCCAACTACTTGGATCATTGTTAGTTAAACTACTAGTAACTAAGTCACTACCATCAACTATTGCCCATTCCTGTGTTGTTGCATCGTAACGTAATCCAAAACTGTTATTGTTTGTTAATAATGTTAGGACATTTGTTTTTACTGCGCTTGTTAAATCGTTACTCCAACTTGGAATAATACGTTTAATACGTGCACCACTAGGAATAACACCACTAAGTGTAATACTGCCTCTTCCCAACATATCAATACCAGTTGGTGTACCAGTGTTATTATCAATACCCAGTCCATCATTGTAAATGCCAGTTACTCTTACCCATTGTGTGTTTGCACTTTTAACTACGGCTGTTGCTGTTGCTTGTACACTTGCTCCACCGCCGCTAAGTGTAATACTAGTTGCACTATCGTAACCTAATCCTGCATTAGTAATGGTTATACTAATTACACTGCCGCTTCCGTCAATATTTGCAGTACCAGTTGCGCCTGTTCCTGCACCAGTAATAGTAACTGTTGGTGCACTAGTATAACCTGTGCTACCATCTACAATTTTAATACTGTTGATATATCCAATTTTATAAGGTGGAGTAACAAACTCAATAATTGAGTTTATATCAATTTTGTCCATTGGTGCAATACCATTTGACTTAACTCGTTGTATAGTACTTGTATCATCAGTAAGATAGCCAGTGCTTGTATCAGCACCTTTGGTAACTTGGTTCCAACGAAATGCATCTGTTGCACTACCATTAGCATTGTAGTAAACAATGTTAGCAGTTGTATTAGTATATTGTGTTGCTGGTGCATAGGCTCCGTCTGGACCATAATACTGTCTATCATAAAAGAAGTTTTTAACTTCTGGGTTGTCTAATAGTGGCTTAATGTACCTGCTGTAAGTTTGCTCACTGTTTAAATTTGTAGGCAAACTAACTACATTACGTGCCGCAATGTCTTGTCTATATAGATAACCATCATCCAAGAACTGCATAGCATCGCTATAACTTCCAGTTGGATCATTGAAATCTCTAAATCTACTGTGTCCACTATGTACACGGTTCACGCTTTTAATTTTGCGGATATTTTCACTAACAGTTAATGGGAAGATACTGTAATCTTCTGCTGTTACTAGTCTATCCTGTGTACTAAAGAACCGGCCTGCGTTGTCTTTAATACTTTGTAAACTTTCACGTTCACTTGCATTGCTTACTCTAGATTTTAAACTTGCAGTAAACACAGCACGATACGTATTTCCATCATTGCCTGTGTAATTAAAGTTGTATGTTGTTTGTCCAAAACTTTCAGGGTTTAGTGTGTAACTACGGTTAAGACCTGTACGATACCAAACTCTAATAATACCACGTGGAATATTACCATATAGCCCGTCACCAAACACAATACTAATTTTATCATCTTCTCTGCTACTTACAGTATAGATGTTTCTAAAGTTATTGTTGAGATTATTATATATTGAGTTAAGTCCAAAAATACGATCAACTTGGCTCCAATTAGTTATTACTTGTCCAAGTTCGTCCACGTTTTGTACCCAAATGTTTCCGTTTGCAACATTTATATCGTCAATATCAAGTACAAGGTTAGGAAGTCCATCAGTGATTTCAAAGTCCCTAAATTGTAGTGTACCCTGTTTGAATCCTAAAAAGAATCCAGTGTCTGGTGAGCTAAATCCACCATTGTCATTACGGTATAGAATATCAAGGGCGCCGTAGGGATCAGGAGTTTTTTCTTGTATACGGTTTGCATTGCTGTCATAATATAAACTGTGCGCACCAAATGTACTACGTGCACCTGTAATAGTTGCACTAAATTCTGATGAAGGACTTTGTCCTGTACTAGTAGTACGATAAATTTCATTAGTGATACCGTCACGTAAACTTTTACTAAATGGTGTACCAAATTGGTTACTACCTATAAACACTGCATTCATTACTGTAATAAAGTTTTGGTATGCCGCTGGATCTGTTACATCTTCAAACTGCAAGTCAACATTTGCAAGACTGTTTCCGTCTACATCATATACTGTTTCACTTGTTTTGATGGTATCAATTTTTAAGTAGCCGCTTGCTACAACATTACGTGTTGGATTATAACCCAAGAACTCAGCAATACGGAGGGCGCTATCTCTACGTTCTGCTGTGCTTAAATAATTTTCACGTGAGTTAAGGTCGTTACGGAACGCTAAGTTGTGTCCCAAAAATGCCATAAGTTCTAATAAACTAGTAAACTCACTTGAACTAATCCAGTCGTTAAAGTTTTCTGGATAGTTAGTATCAATGTACTCCACCATTGCATTTTTGATTGTGTCAAAGTCATATGCTTGAAAGTTTGCTTGTGCAAAGCTCTCATAAATCACACTAAAATCTTCAGCTGCAAATAAACTGCTTTGTCTTGCGCCCTGTGCCATTATTCTGTCTCACTTGTGTATGTTAGATATAATTCTTCAGCTAGTCCTGTATCATCGTAAACAACACGTACTCGTATGTCTAACTGATGATCAGTCGGTTTGCTTAAATTTACTTCACTAAAGATCCATCTCGGATCACTGTCAACGATGTTTTGTACATCTTCTTCTGCTAGACGTTCAGTAGCAGCGTCTAACGGATCAAAAACTAAATCATGTAGTATAGATCCAAAGTTTGGATTCATTACCCGTTCACCTTTACGAGTGTAAAAGTGATTCATCAAGTCACGAAGTGCCAAGTCCTTGTCAGTAAGAACTGAGTTTATATCTGTACTATCTATTGTGCTATATCCAATGTATGTAACCATACTGATATTTATAGCAAAATTAAATACTATGTTTTAGATTTTTGTAGTAAAACGTATGATATCACCAGCTTTTAGTGATTTTGTTATAGTAATAACGTTATTAAGTAAAGTAAAGTCAAAAAAGTGTTGGATTGTTTGTCCATTAACCTCAACTAGTAATTTTTCAACTGGTTCCATACTTGGGGTATCTGTTATTGTAAAGACATTAGTGTCACTATATGTAAACTGTTCAACAACTATTGTGTTCTGATATGCTTTTGCAATAGTTCTTTTTATACCTTCGGGTGTTTTAGGAAGGAAACGTAGTGTTTCTGCATAGTATGCAAAACGTGCTCTTTGTAACTCTCCTTCATCTAATAAGCCAACTTCGTTTTTGTCACGTATATTAAATATACCATTTTGGCGCATCCAGATACGAGATTTTGATTTTCCATAGTCACTCAATCGTATAATACTTGCGGCTGTAATACAAAAAATCCTGTTAAAATTACTACGCTTAATCATACTAGCAACTGTGGACCAATCTTGATTTACAATACTATCACGCAGTTCATATAGACCTTCATCCGAGTCTACATATAAAATATCACCGTTAATGATGTAATATAATAGTAATCCATCATATACGCATTGTGGTATACTTGTCAAGCCAAATGATTTAAGTTGTCTTAATAATGTTCTTTGATTACTTTGAAAATCAGTAATCCAAATATTATATGCTTGTTGTTCAGTAATACCCTGATTAACTGTACCAACACCATAACCAGTTTGATTATAACCATTATACCGTGACATATTAAGAGTGACCAACTGTACACGGTCACTTGCAGATATGGTTTCAATATCAAGTAATGTGTTCCAGTCTGGATCTTTAAGAACAAATTCATTCCAGTCAGTATTAAATTTTTCCAATATCATCTCGGCTGTCTCCGTTCAACAGAGCTAGGGTCAGTGGCATTTGTTGCACCAGCTTGTCCAGACGACATTGAACTTCCATTTCTTTTATCCACAACTTGATTACGCCGTGTTGCAATTTCACCAGTTTTATCTTCTTCAGCATTACTATTACCACTATAATATTGAGGAAGTTTTTTGTCTGACTTTGGTTGTGTTAAATTAGATGTATCATAATCTTTTGTGCTTGTTCGTGCACTTGATGGTGCTTGTGCGGCTACTTTACTTCCTTGTGCACTGTGTCCTCCCCAAGGTTCGTGTTCTGGCACTCTTGGGTTGATACTAGTTTTAACGGTACGGTTTACACCTATATTGCCAGCTGTTGGACCAACTGCGCCAAATGCTGATGGACCGTTCAAGTCTAACATACCTTCAGTACTAATTCTACCAAAGCCTGCAGCCTTGAGTTGTAAGTTTAAGTCAGTTGTTAGACGTATATCTTTATTTGCTTTAAGTTGTATTGGACCTGTTGATGTTTCCGCTTGTATACCAGCAGCACCACGTGCCATAATATTGAATGTATCAGCATCCATATTAATGTCACCTCCAGCATAAAAGTTAAAGTCTTTTTCTGCATGATAACTTACACTGCCTGCCGCATATACATCTACATTACCCTCGCTGTCCAATTGCATCCAACTAGTGCCTTTTTGGTTTGTTATGTATACAATACCTGCACTGTCGTTTAGTAGCATTTGCGCACCGCCTGCACTGCGTAAGCGAATTAAATTATCCATTCCTTCTTCACGTGATTGGTCTGGAACATAGTTTTCACCTTCTTTAAATGCAACTGTGCCATCATCCATTACAAAACTGTGTCCTGCTGGTGTTAAAAATCCTGCTACATTGCTTGGAGATTCTCGTCTACCACCACTACTGCCAATACCACGTATTGGGTCTAATCCTGTACCCTGACCGGCAACTGCATTTGCAACTGGATGTCTTGGTCTAGAATTTTGCTGTTGTTTTTGTCCAGGATCAATACTGGGACCAATTGTATCTTCGTTTTCGATTTTGCTAGCTGGTAAACCTGGTACTGCACTGTTTTTGCCAACAGTTGGCAAAACGCCAAGTAAAAACCCAGTTACATCATCACCAGTAAATGCAACAAGTACCTCAGTACCTGGTGCTGGTGGAGGGAAGGATGCACCATATGTAACTGTAGCATCTAGCATACTAATTGAACCACCAAAAGGAGAAACAGTTCTTACTTTTGGAAATAGTTGTCTTTGCTCTCGAGTGTCTGTATCTCCAAATCTGTGTGATCCTAAAATTTGAACATATATTGCACCGCCATAATCTGCATCCGAAATTTCAATAACCTTAGCACTATATACACCATTTGGCATACCCATGCCGCTTCGGTTCCCGCTTGTATATGCTGCAGGAACACCGATACTTTCACGGTTTAAATTTGTTGATCTATTTTGCTCTTTTGACATTTTAATCCTTTTACTTAGTTCGTTGCATTATACATATTTACTAGCCAACTTGGTGTGCTATGGTCTCGTGTATCACCAGATCCGCCCCAATAGGGTGCAGCATTTGAACTTAGGTTTGCACCAATTCCTGGTGTCATCGCAATATCATAATGATGTACTACACCACTCATATACAGTTCTCTTCCAGTTCCTTCATTAGGATTGGCAATACCAACACTTGGTGTTAACCCGTTTGCACGAGTGTCATTTAAGAAGTTTTGTGTATAGTTTTGTATAAGAGCAAGATCAGCAGGATTTTCCACAGATAATAATCTATTACCATCATAAAGACTAATGTCAGCTGCATACCCATTATGTCTGCCACTTCCGCCAGGTCCTCTATTTCCGCCTCTTGGTGATATAACACCAGTTAGCCCAGTTGCTGCTGCCGCCGCTTCCATAGAACTCAATAATCGAGGATCTATATTAGATGTAGATCCTGTCGTATTATTACTACCAGTTATAGTACCATTGCCAGATCCAGTTGCATTTGGATCAAGTGTTGTGCTAGTATCAGGTTGTTGTTGACTAGCAACTTCATTTGGTAGTACATCATTCTCTGGGTCTGGGTTAGGTCCTTGATAACCTTGCTTCAACGTTCTAGTTGGTTGTCCAATTACTCTTCCTTCTAGTAGTTGGTCCAGCAACTCTTCATTATTTGTATTTGTATCTCTAAAACTTTCAAGTGTTTGTTTAAACTCTCCCATCATGTATGTACTAGTTACTGTGATAACACGATAAAGTGCAGTTATACTAAAATTAGTAAGCTCTTGATTCATAAAGCCTTCTTCATTTTCATAAACTGGCAAACGTACATTTAGAAAGTATCCAACACCACCAACATCATAGTCTGCTTGATTACTATTTGAAATACTGGCTCCTTTTGGTTTACCTAACCAGTATGGATCTCCACGTATTTCAAGTCTTTGATCAACCATTTCACCAGTTGCATTAAGATTAAGCTCTAGTGCACCAAGCATTGCAGTTCCAGGGTCATCCAGTGTATCAGCACCACTAGCTGCTAAACTATCTCCTACTGTACGATAATCAAATTGCATAGATTCGTTAAGTTCATTTTGTACTTTTCGTTCTCGATGTGATCCAGCAAAAACATCACTTTGTGTTATATACCTATTTGTTATAGGATTAAGTTTCAATTCCGCTGGATTGGCTGTTCGTTCACGTAGTTCTGCCCCTGCTTCTTGTGCTGTTTTTTCAGTCGAAATCACCTCCTTTTTGGCGGCTTCTAGTTGGCTTTTATTGTCTTGAATTTGTTGTTGTACAAAAAAATCTTCATTTGGTGAAACGTTAACTCCTATATCCGTCTTCGCTTCTAATCGTTCAATCTCACGTTTTATACTTTTAACCCGATTAACAGCATCAACGTATTGTGCTTTTGCTTCGTAACTTCTTGCTTCTGCGGCATCCAGTCCTGGAAAGGATGCATTTGTGCCAAGTGATCCGCCAGCAATAGGTTGCGTAACAAAAAACAAAGTGTTAAAACTTAAATCTAAATTCAGTACTTCACTATTAAGTCCAGTGTATGTGTAGTCATAACGTTTTTTTAGTAGACCATGGGTAAGTATATTGTTTAATCTTTTCTGTTGTAACTCAGAATCTTGTGTTAGTTGACCAAAACTTACAGGATCATGTATACCCTCTGGTGTAATATAAGCCTGAATGTTGTATATAAATTTACGCTGATAGCTTTTAGCTACTGGATCATAATTATTTTTATACTCAACTTCTGTTTTAAATGAAAACCATTTTAACATATCTGCCAATTTAGTAGATTTTGCTATGCCGTCATTGGCATTTGCTTTGGCAAATTGGTTTCTTCCAACAATTGGTATCTTTTTAAATTCTTTTGTTTGTAGTACTGCCGCTGCAACGGCTGCCGTCATACTTGTTCCTTTGTGTAACGTAAATTCAATAACATTACCTGCCGCTGACATACTAACGTTGCGACTTTCTTCAATATGTTCACCAGTAACAGCATCAAACACCCAGTCACGCCACTGGTCAGTTTCATCTATCGTTCCAAACTCATATATACTTGGATACATTCTAGCAATAGTTGTATCACAATGTTTCTCACATTCTCTGTTAAGTTCTGTTGTAAAGTTATCTAAAAATTCTCCAAACGTTGCAGCACGTACACTTATATCTGATTTCAAGTGAAAGTCCATACGATTATATGCAGAATATTCAGTTTCAATAAATGTAACTTGATAATTTGTTGCACTATCAGTATGTTTTATTTGAAAGTCTGTAATGTCAGTAACATAGTAAAACGGTCCTACCTCTTTGTCTGCCATTGCACTGCCGTCTTGATTCCACCCACGGAAGTTTAGCTCAAGCAAATATGTTGCTTCTAAGTGATTTTCAAGTTTTAGTTGTTTGGCTGCTAGTATTATACGATTATAAAATGTCATACCAAGAACTTCAGTGAATGTAATATCAAAACTATTAGCTACTGCATTTCTATTTTCTTTTGCAAATGCTAACTGTGTTTGCTGTATTACATTTTCAATACTAATCTCATTTTCAACACCTGTTTCAGCAAGTGTAATAAATTCTTTATTGTCAAGATTTTCTTCAAATTGTTGGGCTTTGAGTGGACTAATCATATGGATTGCCCAATTATAAGTGTAGGTATCGAATTGATTTAAAACATTTGGTTGATATTTACTTGCACTACTTCTAACAGCATCTCGAGTTTCGAGACTTGCATTTCTAGCGGCTTCTTGAGCGGCGGCAAAATTTCTTTCTGCTATTCGATCCAATGCACTAAGTTCACCACCATTGGTGTTATTTCTGATTGGCATTTAACTTGCTCCGAATGCTGTTGACTTTGATGGTACTTTAATTTCTAAACCTGCTACAAAGTCATTAATTGGATCTCTTAGCTTATCACGATTATAGTGTACAAACACCCACCAGTATCTCGAGTTGCCGTAAATTTCAAATGCAAATAAGTCAGGTCGTTTGTGATAACGATTGTCAATTTTAACCAGTTTTACTTGCTGACTAAGGTTGGCGTTTTTTAATTTTGGGTTATATATGTTCAAGTACTTTTTGTTTTGTGTAGTTTGCGCATAGTTACTAGAGTTTGAATAATTTGCCATTAGATAAATCCTTTTCCGTATGCTGACCCACTAATAAAATCGTGTTTGCTAAAATCCTTTTTTTGCTTTGCTGGGTTAACTGAAACTAATAAGTCTAGAGCAATAGTTTGTACTGCTGGCAATGCTTGCGGTTTACCGCTTGCGCCAATCACTTCAACTAAATCAGTGTCACTTTGAAACGGTATACTTACATTTCCTAGTAGCACAGGTATATTGTTAAACATTTGTTCTCCAAAACTACTAAAATGTAAAAGAGGAGGTGGTGTGCCTGCAACTGGTGATAGGTTAGCATCTGTAAACCCATAATACATTTTTGATACACTACGTAAGAAGTGAATAACTCCTTGTGTATAAAGATGTTCTTCTTGTGTAACATTACTAAATTGTGCTGTTACTTGTATAGTTGGACTGGGGGTTCCACTGTATGCATATGTTGTATAATTTGTATGAGTTAAATTATAGGGTGTATAATTTACTGCTTGGTTATATACAATATCCGGCTGAATAGCAAATACTATACCGTCAGTATTACTTAATTCCGCCGCAGGGCCACTATAATAGCTTGCTGGACCAGTTAGTTTTGTTCTTGCTTCATTAGACACTGCCATTTAGTTTATCCTTTATAAATTCATATACTTGTGGATTAAATGTACCAAAGAAATCTGTAAATGCTTCTTGTCTTTTCTTTTCTTCTATACCATCCATCCGCATTACATTTCTAAACGTAGTAGCACTACGTCCATCATCTTCTACTGGAACAGTGTAAATATATCCAGCTTCGTCACTACTTACTAATGGTTTGCCGTCTTGATACATACGTAAATATCCACCAGTTTTTAAACGTCCTGCATCCTTTTCACTAAACACCAGTAGTACCGCAGTATTATTTGGATCTTTGTTAGTTAAGCTAATGTCAGGTTGATATGGACTAGTGCGTACAATTTTGTCAGCAGGTATACCAAACATGTCTGTCATAATGCCTGTCTTTTCCTCATAACTAAACGGATCCTTTTCAGGTTGCGCATTTTTAGCAATTGTAGTAGCGATAAATACATTAGAGGAACCAAACTTACGAACAAGGTTCATGTAAACTTTATGATGACCACTGTGCATAGGCTGAAATCTACCTCCGTACATAACGGCAATATCAGTTGCTTCAGCTTCTGTAAGTTGTGAGTATCTCATGTCTATTCTCCTATCATACTATTTATAGCACCAGTAAACTACAACTATAACCAGAAGAACTTGACATTATATCTAGATGTGTTATAATAACACTAATTTAAGGAAAAACTATGAGAAAACAGAATTATCTTAACAACAAGGATATGCTGAAGGAAATACATAAAAGTAAACTAACCTATTGTCACTCAGTTGATGACGAATATGGTAGATTTGATATCATTGTAGACAACTACGAAGATATTTTTGATCCAGATATTATCCAACAAGCAAGAGAGAACAGAGCTAGTGTATTAAGTTCACAAGGTTATGAGGAATCATACAAAAGATGGCAAGACGCTGGCAGACGTACAAAAGATAAACCAAAGCAAGCTGAAACAAGAGTACAACCTGAAGAAATTGATCCAGACGACTTAATCTTTAGATTAATGACATTTGAACATGTACCTGGTGATTCAAAACGTAAGACTAACCCTAAAACAGAAGCAGATCGTCACGTTAAAGTTAACTTTCCACCATTTAAACACTATGCAAAACGTGATGGTGAAACACAAGAAGTAGTACGAAGCCACTGGGAAGGTGGGATCGACAACGGAAAATTTAGCACAACACATGGACACACAACAAATGAATTAGCAAAGATGTATATTAAACTATGTGAGCGTTATAGTATGCGCAGTAATTGGCGAGGATACACGTATGTAGATGAAATGCGTAGTCATGCACTAATGCAACTATCTCAGATAGGTTTAAAATTTAACGAAGCAAAGAGTCAAAACCCATTTGCGTACTACACAGCAGTTGTTACAAATAGTTTTACAAGAGTTCTTAATCTTGAAAAGCGTAATCAAAATATACGTGATGATCTGTTACAAGAGAACGGGTTTAATCCTAGCTTTAGTAGACAACTTGACCATGAAGCAGCGTCCAAAGCAAAATGGGACGAACAAATGGAAAAAGATCGCAAAGAGGCAACTGGAACAAATTTCTAGTTATACTTGACAAATCCTAACATAGAGTATATTCTAACTACATGACATTTTTTAATAAAGCGGCGTGTTTTACTGACATTCACTTCGGAAACAAGAATAATAGTAAACAGCATAACAAAGACTGCGAAGATTTCGTAGATTGGTTTATTGCGAACAGCAAAGACTGTGAAACTTGCATATTTTTAGGCGATTGGCACCACCACAGAGCTGGTGTTAACGTTAGTACACTGAATTATAGTGTAAACAATGTAAGGAAACTAAGCGAAAACTTTGAAAAGGTGTATATGATTATGGGCAACCATGATTTATACTATCGTGAGAAACGTGAACTTAATAGTTTGCCATATGCGGGCTTATTTGATAACGTTACCTTAGTTGAAGATGTATTTCAACAAGATGATGTTGCATTAATACCCTGGCTAGTGGGAGACGAGTGGAAACACATCAACAAAATAAAAGCACGTTATATGTTTGGGCACTTTGAGTTGCCACACTTCAAGATGAACGCAATGGTAGAGATGCCTGATCATGGTGGTATTAATGAAAGCCACTTGCACGGTCCTGAATATGTATTCAGTGGGCATTTCCACAAGCGTCAGCACAAAGGTAACATTCATTATCTAGGGTCACCATTTCCGCACAACTATGCTGATGCATGGGACGATGATAGAGGAATGATGAAGTTAGAATGGGGCGGTAAGCCAGAACATTTAAACTTTGATGGTCCAAGATATCGAACTGTGCCACTGAGTAAGCTAATTGACGATGCTGACTCTATTTTAAATCACAATACATACTGTCGTGCTGTACTAGATGTGAATATTACGTATGAAGAAGCAAACTTTATTAAGGAAACGTTTGCGGCACAATATCAATTACGTGATATTACACTAATGCCCAGTAAAAAAGAAGAACATGCACAAGATTGGCGGCAAGTAGACGATTTAGAGGTTGAAAATGTAGACCAGATAGTGTATAATAGCTTAAATGCTGTAGACAGTGAAATGATAGACAAAAAGTTATTAGTGGATATATACAACAACCTATGATTATTATTAAAGACATCACAATCAAGAATTTCATGAGTGTGGGTAATGTTACTCAGGCTGTACGATTTAACGACAATGGACTTACACTTGTACTGGGCAACAATGTTGACTTAGGCGGAGATGGTAGCCGTAATGGCACTGGTAAGACAACAATAATCAATGCACTATCATATGCAATGTATGGTAATGCACTTACTAACATACGTAAAGACAACCTTATCAACAAAACAAATGGTAAAGGTATGATAGTTACACTGGACTTTGAAAAAGATGGTGTTAACTATCGTATCGAACGAGGTCGCAAACCTAACCTTTTTAAATTTTATGTTGACAATATCGATACTGACGAAGGCAACGAGGCACAAGGTGAGAACCGCCAAACACAAGAACAAGTGGATAAACTGTTCGGGATGAGTCATGATATGTTTAAACATATTATCGCCTTAAATACATATACAGAGCCCTTCCTTAGTATGAGAGCAAATGATCAAAGAGCGATCATTGAACAACTACTTGGTATCACTATGTTAAGTGAGAAAGCGGAGGCTCTTAAAGAACAACAAAGGTTGAATAAAGATGCAATCAAAGAAGAAGAGTATCGAATTAAGGCAGTTGAAGATGCAAATCAAACAATTGCGAAGAGTATTAGTGACCTTGAGCGTCGACAAACCCTCTGGCAAACGAAAAAACAAGAAAGCCTGCAAGAACTAGAAATAGCTATCAACGTATTAGATAAAGTTGATATTCAAGCAGAGATCGCAAAGCATAAAGAACTAGCTGAGTACTTGTCAAAGAAGAGTCGGCTAGACGATGCTAACCGCTGGATCTCCAGAATAGATGCTGATACTAAAAAACTAGATAAACAAATTATCAAACTAGAAAAAGAGATAGTACTACTTAAAGATGAAAAATGTCATGCATGTGGACAAGAGTTACACGATAACAGTCATGAAGAATTGCTACGTAATAAAGAAGACCAACTAGCTGATGCACGTATGCAAATTTTAGCTAACGGTTCGCAAGAACAAGAACATTCAGAAGTGATTACTGAAATAGGCGAACTAGGTCAACTACCAAGTACACTCTATAATACAGAGCAAGAAGCGTTTCAACACCAGAACCAAGTTGATAAATTACTTACAGAATACGGAAACAAACAATCCGAAACAGATACATATCAAGAACAAATTGACAGTCTAAAGGAAACTGCACTACAAGAAGTTAGTTGGGATAAGATGAATGAACTTGTGCGTATAAAGGAACACCAAGACTTCCTGTACAAACTGTTAACAAACAAAGATAGCTTTATACGTAAACGTATTATTGAGCAAAACTTACAGTATCTAAATTCTAGACTTGCATACTATTTGACTAAACTGGGACTTCCACATGAAGTTTCGTTTCAACCAGATCTCGCTGTAGAAATTACAGAACTTGGTCGTGAACTAGACTTTGACAACTTATCTAGAGGCGAACGTAATAGGCTAATACTTGGACTTAGTTGGAGTTTTAGAGATGTATTTGAAACTATGAATACGCCACTTAACTTCCTTGCTATTGATGAACTTGTTGATAGTGGAATGGATACTAATGGTGTTGATAGTGCACTCAGTGTACTTAAAAAAATGGAAAGAGAAAGAGGCAAAAACATTTTCCTCATCTCACATCGAGATGAACTGCAAGGTAGAGTTAATACTATCTTACAAGTTATTAAAGAAAATGGCTTTACATCATTTAGTGTAGACACGGAGATTGTCGACATTGCTGGATGATATTGATAAAGATTTACTACAAAGCCTAGGAGGCATGATATTTGAGTCTCCTGATAAAGGCAAAACAATACGTAGTAGACCTAGTCCTGAGCATCCAATCTTTCTACTTTCTAACGGAATACTACCAATCGATATTTGGTACAAAATATACGGAGACGGATAATGGGAGACGACTACTTAGGGACATCATCAACCTACACTATTACTACTGATAGCGATATTAGCGGCGATTACAGTATTGATTTGTCTGATGTCACCGATCTTGGTGCAAGTACTACTACGTTATCAACCGGGACTTATATTGGTTCAAACCTGTCAGGAATCACATTTGGTGAATATGAAGATACGTCACGTAAAAAATTACGTGATGAAGGCGAATTACCGATTGACATTTGGGCCAAAATGTATAATAATGGAGTTATAGATGACGACTAATTATATTTTTGATCTCGATGGCACACTAACTAATGCTCGAGAGCATATTGACACACAGTTTAAAGATTTTATGCATGAGTTTACTGACAAGTACTCGTGCAGTATCTGTACTGGCAGTGACTATGCAAAGGTTGAACAACAACTTGGAAAAGAACTTACTGATAAATTCGATACACTATTTTTAAGTAGTGGCAATCATGTCATGCAAGATGGTGAAGACAAGTACAAAAGTACATGGAAGTTATCAGGAGAAGAATATTGGTTTTTGATGGAAAAAGCTGAAGATAGTAAGTTTTTTGATAAGACAGTTAGTCAACATCACAATATAGAACAACGAATTGGCTGTGCAAACTTTAGTGTTATTGCAAGAGACAGTAGCTTAATGGACCGCCAAGCATATCACAATTGGGACAATGATCGTAATGAACGTAAATCAATTGTAAAACAATTTACCGATCTATTTGGCTACAAATCATCTGCAGTGGTTGGTGGCAAAGTAAGTATCGACATAATACAAAAAGGCAAAGACAAGGCACAAATACTACAATACTTCGAAACATCAGATATTATACACTTTTTTGGCGATAAAATTACACCCAATGGCAACGACTACACACTAGCAATGGCAATTAACGAACTTGATAATGGCACCTCGCACAATGTAACTAACTGGCAAGAAACACACGAAATACTTCAAAGGCACATAAAACGGCATTTTTAATACCATAATCAGTAGATTTTGATGATAAATGATATATAGTACGTATGCATTGGACACACCATGGTATCCTTGTTGAAGAGATACCAGATGATTATATTGGTTTTGTATACATCATTACAAATCTGACTAACGATAAAAAATACATAGGCAAAAAATTAGCCAAGTTCAAAAAAACTAGGCCACCACTTAAAGGCAAAAAGAGAAAAAGAAAATCATTAGTAGAAAGTGATTGGCGAGACTATTGGGGATCGTCAGACAAACTACAGGCAGACGTAGACGAATTAGGCCCAGAAAACTTTAGTAGAGAAATCTTATATTTTTGTACAACACGTGGTCAACTTTCCTACCTTGAGGCAAAAGAACAATTCGACAGAGAGGTTTTACTCACTGATGAATACTATAATGGCATAATAAATGTCCGCATCGGCGGATCTCAGGCTCTCAAAGAATCACTAAAAAATAACATACCCTCCTTGAAACCATAGTATTGAGGGCTAGAGAAACACTAGCTCGGAATCTTACTTGAGGGCGAACAAACCAAATGACCAGGCTCTGTTGAGCTATTACAACCTGGAAGTATTTCTGAGTACGTAGCCTTTATTGCGACTCAGTAGCTTGCGTTGAAAGCAGCATGTAAAGGGGTACAGCACAACCGCCTCTGCTAGTTTACTAGTTTTGCTATAAAGGTGTACAAGGTGACTGGTAATATCAGAATCTTTTGTCGTGCTTGGCCGTATCAGGCTAAGTGCGACTTTAGATCATGGTAATAATCAATTATATCAATCATGATATAATATACGTTTTCTAATGTTATCGAATGAAATAATTCAATCGAACGATAGTGAAGATTGATGATGTCGTAAGACATCAGATAAAGATAAAACTTACATAGATATAAATGAACACTTCAGATTAAAATTTTCGAGTGTTTTTGCTTTGCATGGCGTCTATTGCTTCTTTTTCTTTTTCCCTTTTCTCTGTGAATGCGTCCATAATTTCACTTAGTTGGGATAATGGCATCTGGTACAATTCGTCTACTCTAAATGCACCTTCACTGTACAATACAATATCATATAATTGTTTTCGTAGGTCTCGATTTGCTTTGGTCATTTTATCAACCATACTTTGCGCCGATTCTGGGCTAATCACGAGTCGTTTGTGAAAAAAAAAGTTGGGTTAAATTCCACTGCACTTTTAAACTTTTTACCACATTCTTCATTACTACATTCAAACTTAAACTCCTTGTCAATACCATTGGCATTGATCTGTTGGTTAATTTCTTGTAGTTTTTTGATTGTTACGCTGTCACTATTAGATAGCCAAGCAAGTATTGATGTTATATTGTCAATAACTTCAGTGGATGGTGTGATAATTTTTTCGATACTGTCTGCGAGGATCATCATACTTGCTGCTGTTGATCGCTCTAAACTTTGCTGAAAGATTTCATGCTGTTTTAATTGATCAGTTTCGTTTTCTAACTGTTGTAGCAATTGTGCATTTTCAGTTATCCTGATCTGATTACTTGTTATAGATTTCAAACTATTTGGTTTAAAAACAATAGTTAGTCCGTTACTAAGTTCGATCTCAATACCGTTTACTGGTTTTATTTGATTGAGGATGTTTATTATTTTTATCTCATATTCTTCAGTTGATTCACAGTGTGGGCATTTTGCTTCTGTTCTGAGTGTACCTTCTTCGTTATTATTAATTCGGCTTGCCAATAAGATAACGTCTACATCTGGTAGCATGATCTCATATGGATTTTCCATGTCAGGTACAATACTTTTAAGTATCTCAAATAAACTTTCGCCGTTATATACACTATCTGGAATACTCAGTAACATTTCGTCTTTGAAGCTCAAAGGCATAACACCAATCTCATTTTGATCGGACATTTTAATGTTAGATGTGTACCATTTACCCTCGGTAGGCAGTTTTATGTACATCTCTTTGTGTCTGTAAAAGTCTAGTAGTGGGTCTGTCATAATCTTCCTATAAATACATATATAAGTTATTTATCTAATAAAGTGAGTAGTTAATGGCAATAGTAAATATACCTTTTGGTGGGCAGAGTGTTCCGGTTACAGTACCGGATTTTGCTATGGAAGCAACACAACAAGATGTACTAATCCAATCACAAAAACAAACAGATGCTCTTCAACAAATTGCATCTAAAATGGGAATCAGTCTATCAAACGATCAGAATGAAATAAAAAGCAACAAGCAGTTAACTAGCCAAATACAAAAGAACGCCAAACAACAAGAAAATCAAAATAGAAGGCTTGAGTTGTCACTGGATACACTTGGACGTGGAGCAAGCAATACAGTTAATGCTATGCAACAAGCCGGTGATACTGGTAAACTATCTGACATGATCGGTAAACAAGGATTGCTGGGCAATATGGGTTTTGCCGCAATGGGTGCACAACTTGGTACACTGTTTGGTATCATGGAAGAGTTTGGAGATGCACTGGGCGCATTACGTAGAACTGGTGCTGGATTGGGTGCTGACTTGGTTGAACTCCGTGGAGCCGCCGCCGCAGTTGGTCTTGACATGCAAACACTTAGTAAACTTACTGTTGAGAATGGTGCGGCAATCAGATCATTAGGTGAAAACAGTAAACAAGGCACAAATGAATTTTTGCGATTAAACCATTCTCTGCGTGAAGCGTCAAGAGATATGGGCTTCTTTGGCATGGGCACAAAAGAAATGAGTGCTTTGTTGGTGGATGAAATTGAACTCAGACGTGCTACTAGAAATGAAGCCTTTTTGGAAGAAGGTGCTAGATCTGGCATGATTGATAGTATAAAAGAAAACATGAAGCTAAATGAAGTTATGGCTGGACTAACAGGCCAAGATGTCCAAGACCGAATTAAAGCACGTAACGAGTTTAGAAAAGATGCTGTTAATGCCGCCGCAATGTCTAGAATGAATGAAGGCCAACTAGAATCACTTAAATCACTTACTGAAGGCATGAGTCAAATGGGTACCACAGCGCAGCCATTAATGATGCAAGCAGTTAAAAACTTAATGGCTGGTGTTCCAATAGATAAATTTAACGAAGGATTTACACAATTAGCAGCCGCCGCTGGCGCTGAAGGTATTAATTTACGTGGTAGTATTGAAGATATGGCAGCTATGGTACAGGCCGGTGCTAATCCTACTGAAATCGCCGCCGCCGCAGATGCATTAGCTGGTCAATTTAAAAACATACAAGTTGATGACGGAATTTTAGCACGAGCCGCCGCCGGGCAAGAGGGTGCAATAGCATTATTAACAGCAAGAATGGAAGTATTTGCATCAAATGCAGACTCACAAGCTGAATCCTCTACATTAGTTAATGATAACTTGGAAAAACTCAATTCATCACTTGCAAGAGGTGAAGCTGTACTATCTGGTATCGCTAACCAACTTACAGTAACATCACAAAAAATCAAAGACAACTTACTAGATGGTTATTTAAAGGCGTTTGATATTAATCCAAACGATCCAAATAAGTTTGCTAATTTTATTAATCAGCTAGAACGGTTGCCAGACTCAGAAAAGTTTCAAACATTTATGAACGGTTTAATTGAGTTTACTACTGCATTAAGTGGTGCACAAGGTGTCTTATCATTGTTAGACGTGGACGGTTCGGGTAAATTAGAACGTGGTCTTAATATTGGACTATTGGTAGCGGCAATTGCAAAACAACTAGGCGTTACTGGTGTTGCTGCAGGTGCTATTCCTGGATTACGCAAAGGTGGCGCAACCGGACCTGATCAAGCCCGTAGACAGATGGATCCGAGTACTCTTAACGGTATCGGACTCAATGCTTTATTCGCCACTGGAGGCGCACTTGCGGCTACTGTTGCAATGAAAACAACAGATGGTAAAGAAATCGGACCTGAGAACCCTATGCCAGTAACAATTATGAAAGTTGAAAATGGTGCATTTTCTCAGGTAACTATCAAAACTAGTACAACAAGTTCTAATTAATAGATACCTTGACAACTGGATAAATACATGTTACAATACAAGAAATATAGGACAAATCAATGAGCTGGAAAAAGCACTTTACAGTATACCAAGGACAAAGTCAAGAAATGAAACCTAGCACGTCTAGTCGTTTCCAAAGCTGGCTACCTGAAGTATACAGCGGTCAACCTAACCGTGTTGAACGTTATTCACAATATGACCAAATGGACATGGATAGTGAGGTAAATGCTGCACTTGATATTATCAGTGAGTTTAGCACACAAACGGACGAAACAACACAACTACAATTTAGTTTAAAGTATGTTGGTGATGTTACTGAAAGCGAAACAAAGATTCTAGAGCAAACACTACGACAATGGTGTAAGTTACAAGACTGGGATAAACGAATTTTTAGAACATTCCGTAATGCAGTTAAGTATGGTGATCAATTTTTTATCCGTGATCCAGAAACTTGGGAAATGTATTATGTAAATCCAGTTGATGTTACTAAAGTTATTGTTAACGAAGCAAAGGGTAAAGAACCAGAGCAGTATGTTTTAAAGAACATTGATTTAAACATGCAAAACAAAACTGTAAGCGAGCCAGTTAGACACAGTGATTCTCACACTACTGTAAACAGTATGATGCGAGGACAAACTATTGACCGTAACGGCTATGGTGCAAGTGGCGCAGAGTATGCTAACAGTTTAGGAAACATTCAAGAATATAACGTTGATGCAACACACATTGTACATGCCGCATTAACAGAAGGTATGGATAGCGAATTCCCATTTGGTGCAAGTATCCTAGATCCTATCTTCAAAACTTATAAACAAAAAGAACTACTGGAAGATAGTATTATTATCTATAGAGTGCAACGTGCACCTGAACGCCGTGTGTTTTATGTAGACGTTGGTAATATGCCACCAAACAAAGCTATGGGTTTTGTTGAACGTGTGAAAAACGAAATACATCAAAAACGTATTCCAAGTAAAACAGGCGGTGGTAGTAGTATTATGGATGCAGCGTATAACCCGCTGTCAATCATGGAAGATTACTTTTTTGCCCAAACAGCAGAAGGACGTGGATCTAAAGTTGAAGTTTTACCAGGTGGTGAAAACTTAGGACAGATTGATGACTTACGTTACTTTACAAACAAAATGCTTAGAGCATTGCGTGTGCCTAGCAGTTACCTACCAACTGGACCAGAAGAT
>Ga0098055_1000055_pt1 | contig 82067 bp, 75 predicted proteins | sample 17_taG_FD_75107 | JGI IMG/M metagenome (GOLD analysis project Ga0098055, IMG submission 75107) | Marine viral communities from the Subarctic Pacific Ocean - 17_ETSP_OMZ_AT15314 metaG | ecosystem: Environmental > Aquatic > Marine > Oceanic | place: Pacific Ocean | collected 2015-01-18 | reverse complement strand
GAAGCGGCCGTACACTCACGGCTGATCGTTCATTACAGCTTGGCTTCTTTGCATTGCAAAACCGCCAAGCTTTCATTCTCTGCCTAACCGACTCGGCGGGTCAAGCTGCTCAGCAGCTTTCCACTGATCACCTGACCACTTCGAATACTGGGGTGTATTCCGTGCCAGGTAATTTCATGCGTTTTTGCAGAATAAATGATTGCAGCAGGTCATCAAGTTTTTCCATCAAATCGGAATCACCATTGATTTGGTAAACCCCTTTTTCCATGATTTGCTGGCGTCCATACTCCTTAACATTGCCAGAAACAATGCCCGAAAAGGCTTGGCGCAATGACGCTGACAATTCCTCAACCGGTCGATCACGATACAAAGCCAAGTTAGCCATGTTCTCATGTGAAGGGATGAATGGGAACTGAAAAGAGCTGTCGATGTGCATGCCCCAGTTAAAGTAATAACTGACTTTGTTTTTGGTACGATACAATTTAACTTCATCCATGCCTGCCATCATTTTAACGGCCACGGCTTCCGGGTCATCGATGATGATTTCATACATGTCAGTCACTTCATTACCCAGCGCAAAACGAATGAACTCATCAATTTTAAGGAAGTAATCGGCTGACTCCTTGGGACCTGTCATGATGAAAGGAAATGGAATCCCTTTGTTTTTTTCATTGGCCAGAATACCAATCAAATACAGTATTTCTTCGGCCGTGCCAACTCCGCCTGGGAAAACAATGATGCCATGACCCAGACGCACAAAAGCTTCCAAGCGCTTTTCAATGTCAGGCATGATCACCAAATGATTAACGATGGGGTTAGGTGCTTCTGCAGCAATGATGCCCGGTTCGGTTAACCCGATGTAGCGGCCGTCTTTGATGCGTTGTTTGGCATGTCCAACCGTAGCGCCTTTCATTGGCCCTTTCATGGCGCCCGTTCCACATCCGGTACAGATGTGGGCACCACGAAGACCCAGCTGATAGCCCACATCTTTGGTGTATTGGTACTCGACTCGATTGATGGAATGACCACCCCAACAAACCACCAGATTAGGCTCCATGCCAAATTGATGGACTTCCGCGCGACGCAATATTTCAAACACAAAGTTGGTGATCTCAAAGGAGTCATCCAAGTTGAAATTGCCTTGACCTTTTTGTGAGCTTTGAAACACAATGTCTCGCAGCACAGAAAAAATAGAGTCACGGATACCGGAAATCATTTTGCCATCGACAAAGGCCTGTGCCGGCGCATTAATAAACTGTAAATGGATGCCGCGTTCGCGAGGAATCAGTTTGACATCAAAATCAGGGTACCTTTCCAATACCGCCATGGCGTCATCTTCCTTGGCATCACAGTTCAATACGGCCAAGCAACATTTTCTGAACAGTTCATGGATGCCGCCTTTTCCGACTTCCATCATTTTGTTGACTTCCTCTTGAGACAACAAGGTCATGCCGCCCCGGGCGGCAATGGTGCATTTTTCAATGACTCTTAAATTATTTTCGTTATTCATATTCATTCCTTTTTTATTATTATTCTTACTGTTTCAATCCAAATTCTAGGGTCGGCCAATCCTCACTTTAAAGTTTCAAGCTTCGGGTTAGCCTCTGGCATTTGAATCGGTGGGAAACATGGGTTTCCAGTCACCACCTTTTCAGTGGTAACGAAGCGCCATTGAGATTTATCATACCTCAGTGACGTTTTGACTAAAAAGCCAGCACGGTGGCTGGCTTGGTTAGGTTTGATGCCATTATACCCCGAGGTGCAGCGTAATTCCATAGCACCCTGTTTCATCTAATTGGTCACCCATTAATATCAATAACACACATTGAATCTTAAGCTTTTAACATCATATCTGTGGATACCACCAATCTGAGATAAAATGACCGCATGTTTGAACTCACCACCCTGTTGATTTTTGCCCTGCTGGGCTTTTACTGGCATAACCAGGTCACTGCTTTGGATACCTGCCGCAAGACCGGACGCCATGTAACTCAGCAAAAAGGCTGGGTGTTTCTGGATGATTCGTTGTTACAAAAAAGCATTCGCATCAAACCCCGCCGAGGCAAGCTTGCCCTGGTTCGTGAGTTTGAGTTTGAGTTTTCCGGCATCGAAGCCAAACGTCACCAAGGCGCCATCATTCACCATGGCGGTAGCATCACTGAAATCAAATACTTTCATGAAGATCACATCGAAACGGTGAATTTTACCCGCAATTAAGACAGCCCAAAGGACCACCAACATGACACTGATTGAAGTACTCTCTTACGGCAAAGGCTTCAGACCACAAGCCATCTGGGCCAGCATTTGTTCCATCGTTAACAAACTGTTCGACATCGCTCCAGAGATATTGATTGGTATCGCCATTGATGTGGTGATAAACCAGGAAGACTCATTTGTGGCTGACCTGGGTTTGGTAGACCCCAAACACCAACTGTATTTACTGGGTGTGCTGACCTTTTTCATTTGGGCCGGCGAATCATTGTTCCAATACCTGTATTTGCGCAATTGGCGCGAACTGGCACAAAAAATCCAGCACCGCTTTCGGGTCGATTGTTATGCCCACATCCAACGCATGGACATGCGCTTCTTTGAAAATGAGTCCAGTGGCCAGCTCACTTCAATCCTCAATGACGACGTCAACCAACTGGAGCGCTTTCTCGATGTCGGAGCCAATGACATCCTGCAGGTATTGACCTCGGTGGTGGCCGTGGGTGCGGTGTTCTTTTTAATTTCCACCAAATTGGCCTTATTGGCTTTCACGCCAATCCCGGTGATTATTTTTGGGGCATTCTACTTTCAACGCAAAGCCGAGCCGCGCTATGCCAAAGTCAGATCCAAAGCCGGAGAAATTGCCGCTGCCATCAACACCAACATCGCCGGTGTGGCCACCATCAAAAGTTTCACCAAAGAAGCCCATGAAAAACAACGCATCGCCGACATCAGCACGGAATACATGCAGGCCAATGAATCGGCCATCAAAGTCTCATCGGCGTTCACACCCGTCATTCGCATGGCCATTCTGACAGGTTTTCTGGCGACCTTTATTGTCGGTGGTCTGGATACCCTAAATGGTGATTTGGCCGTGGGTGCCTATGGTGTGCTGGTGTTTCTGACCCAACGCTTGTTGTGGCCATTTCGAGATTTGGCCAACACCATGGACCTGTATGAACGCGGCATGGCTTCAGCGCGGCGGATTCTTGGCTTACTGCATGAGCCAATACACATCAAAGACCACTCGAAAGCTCAAGCAGTTACGTTGCAGGGTGATATCGACATCAAGGATGTGACTTTCCATTACCCCAGCCAATCCAAGCCGGCACTGCAGGACATTAACCTGCACATCAATGCCGGTGAAACCCATGCTTTCGTTGGCCAGACGGGTTCGGGTAAAAGCACGGTGATCAAGTTACTGATGCGCTACTACCACAGCCAAACCGGTCAAGTGCTGGTCGATCGGCACCCGATTGAAGACATCAGCATTGAATCTTTGCGCTCCCAGATAGGCTTGGTCTCTCAGGCCACCTTCTTGTTCAATGACAGCATCTTTGCCAACATCCAATACGGCAATGACGCCGCCAGTGAAGCTGATGTGATAGCGGCAGCGAAGATGGCTGAAGCCCATGACTTCATCAGCCAGTTAGACGAAGGTTACCAAACCCGTGTGGGTGAACAAGGGGTTAAACTCTCTGGTGGTCAAATCCAACGCCTGGCACTGGCCAGGGCCTTGTTAAAGAATCCACCGATTCTGATCCTGGATGAAGCCACTTCGGCCGTTGACAACGAAACCGAAGCCGCGATCCAAAAGTCATTGAAAAAAATTGCCGATGGCCGCACCATCATCCTCATTGCTCACCGCTTATCTACCGTGGTCCACGCCCACCAAATCCATGTCATGGACCAAGGACGCATGGTTGAATCGGGCACCCATGAGGAGCTGATAGCGCAACAAGGTCGCTACCAGCAACTGTGGCAAATTCAAACCGGCCAGGCTTGAAGCCAAAACAATAACGTCATCCTGAGCGGAACAAAGGCCAGTCAATGGAGTCAATGCGGTTTTTCGAAGTAAAGAAGCGTTGATGAAATGACGTTGGCAGTGAAGCCGAAAGACCTCCTGACGTAGACTCGCTCTTCCGTCATTGCGAGCGAAGCGTGGCATCAAACGGCAGGACAGCCGTTTTACCACGCGAAGCGACCCGAAGGGTTAAAGGCAGAAGCCTTTAATCAATCTCAAGCAGTCAATCCAGATTTATGAGGGGGGCTGCCCCTTGGGTATTGCCGCGTCGCTACGCTCCTCGGTCTCTGATCCTGTCTCGACTCTACCTCCTGCATCCTGCAGTCGTCGCAATGACTTATTTTCTGTTCTTCACTATAAACGAATTTTGCGAACCAAGAAACAGGGAGTGAAGACCCAGCAGCATTTCTTTATTCAACACGACGAATCAGTCAGCTAGAACCACCGAATACAACAGCAAACCAGCCAGCAGCAAAAATATGCCCACGGTGATGTAATCCATGGTGATTTTGAATCGGAGATTTTGCATGATGTTTTGGGTACTTTTGGCGGTCAGCCAGGCCAGGCCACCAAACACCACCACCGTGACCACCATAAACAACAGCCCGAGGATGCCGATGCGCCAGGCATAACCCGGTTGGTCAAGCTGCGCAAATTGCGGAAACAGAGCCAAGAAGAACAGCAGCACTTTGGGGTTGGAAATGTTCATAATCACCCCGCGCCAGTAGTAGGAACCTTGGATGCGCGATAGATTGCTGCGCGGGTCGTCGTGGCGATGACGCCAGGTTAACCAAGCTAGATACAACAAATACGCAGACCCAAACAAGGCAATGGCTGACATGCCCCAGCTGCTGGCTTGGATGATGGCTGATAAACCGACCGCTATCAATAAAGTATGAAAGACCACACCGCTGGCCAGTCCCAAGGTGAGTTGTAAGGCCCGCCGGAACCCTTCCTTGGCCGCTATGGCCACCACCAGCAACACATCAGGTCCAGGCGTTAGCGCCAGCAGCACCGATGTCGCAATGAATGTCAGGTAAACACTCACTACCCAACCCTCGGAAACAAAGCTTGCCAGTGAGACACCACCAACAGCAGGTGCCAAAAACGTGGTGATTTGTTATCAAGATGGCTCATGACTGCCTATTCAACCACAAATTTTTCCTGAGTCCGTAATTTTTTAAAAAATGGGCTAAGGAAAGCTGCTGAGAAGTCAGAAAACATCAGGCCAATCCTATATATTCAGGAGCGCTTTTTCGGTTAAGTGTTTTTTGACCGACTCTGCAAAAGTCAGGATGCTTTTTCAGGTACAACTATGACTCGAAGGTCTCCACTTCATGGACATGATCACCCAACAATTGCCACAAGGCCACTTGTTTTTCTTCCGGAATAGAAATGTAGTGCATGGCAATCTGATTGTCTTTGATGCGGGTCACTTTAGAGGAAACATGTAAATTGAAAGTTTCATTGACCACGATTTCAAGAATACAGATGGCATTCAAATCCAGGTCCTGAATGCACTCATCCTCAATGGGCTCAACCAAAATGCCAGTGGCAGATATGTTTTTTACCTGAGTCACGCAAGAGTTACCCTTGTACAACAACAAGCAGGATGCATCGATGGTCTTTCTGGCGTATCTGATACCTTGGGTTTCGTTCATTTCAATTCTGTTTGGTTATTTCGTTTACTCGGGTTTCATGTATGGAAACAATAATACATCACGAATTGAAGCTGAGTCTGTGAATAACATCACCAAACGATCGATACCAATGCCCTCTCCGGCTGCTGGTGGCATGCCATATTCCAGTGCCCGGATATAGTCGGCATCATAGTGCATCGCTTCGTCATCCCCCGCTTCAAGATTCGCCACCTGTTGTTTGAAACGATCTGCCTGATCTTCTGGGTCATTCAACTCAGAAAAGCCATTGGCAATTTCATTTCCACAAATAAACAATTCGAATCGATCGGTGATCTCAGGATTCTCATCATTCCTTCGTGACAAAGGTGATATCTCTATGGGGTATTCTGTCACAAAAGTGGGTTGAATGAGGTTGGCCTCGACATGTATATCGAACAATTCAGCCAATAACTCGCCTTTTTTCCATTTTTTGTTGTAAGAAATGCCCTGCTGATCGCAGTATTGCTGCATGACTGACAAATTGTTGCAGTCATTTTCAGATAAACCATCACTGTACTCAGCCACCAACGACGCCATTGACTGGCGCTTGAATGGTTTTGAGAAGTCCAACTCATGCTGTTGGTAGGCAAATTGGGTGGTGCCTTTGACTTCTTCAGCCAGTGATCTGAACAAGGTTTCAGTCAAATCCATCAAATCATGGTAATCGGCATAGGCCCAATAGAATTCCATCATGGTGAATTCTGGATTGTGTTTGGTAGAAACGCCTTCGTTGCGGAAATTGCGATTGATCTCAAACACTTTCTCAAATCCACCCACGGTCAGGCGCTTGAGGAATAACTCGGGTGCAACCCGCAAATACAACTCCAAATCCAATGCGTTGTGATGGGTGGTAAAAGGCTTGGCTGTGGCACCACCTGGAATCACATGCATCATCGGGGTTTCCACTTCCAAAAATTCACGCCCTTCCATAAATCGGCGGATGTGAGACATCATTTTTGAACGGGTTTTGAAAACTTCCGCTGAGTCATTATTAACAATCAAATCAACGTAACGCTGGCGATAACGGGTTTCCTGGTCAGACAAACCGTGGAATTTTTCCGGCAAGGGTCGCAAGGCTTTGGTGACCAATTGCAATTCACTGACCTTGACCGATAACTCATTGGTTTTGGTTTTGAACAAAGTGCCTTTGCCATAAACAATGTCACCCATGTCCCAGGTTTTGAAATCTTCAAACACCGCCTCGCCCACTCCATTGAGCTGCACAAACAGTTGAATGTCACCTGACACGTCTTTCAGCACCGCAAAACCACCCTTACCAAACAAGCGTTGGCTCATCATGCGTCCAACCACCGCCACTTCTATGTTTTGTGGATCCAAGGTTTCCTTATCCAGTGCATCGTATTCGGCATGCAATGATGCTGCCTCATGGCTGCGTCTGAATTGGTTTGGGTAGGCGTTGCGCTCGGCGCGGATGGCATTTAACTTGCCCCGGCGTTCGGCGATGAGTTTGTTGTCTTCTGTCATGATGTTAATAATTTTCAGTGGTTGTCTTCCAACCAGTTAATCACAGCCCTTGCTTGAGGCTGGCTTCAATGAATTTATCCAGGTTACCATCCAGCACCGATTGGGTGTTGGTGTTTTCGACACCGGTACGCAAATCTTTGATGCGTGATTGGTCTAGTACATACGAACGAATCTGACTGCCCCACCCAATATCAGACTTGGTTTCTTCCATGGATTGAGACTCTTCGCTGCGTTTTTGCATTTCCAACTCATACAACCTGGCTTTCAGTTGTTGCATCGCCGTGGCTTTGTTTTGGTGCTGTGATCGACCATTTTGACATTGCACCACGGTATTGGTTGGCACGTGAGTGATCCTGACCGCTGACTCGGTCTTGTTCACGTGCTGACCACCAGCGCCTGATGAGCGGTACACGTCGATGCGCAAGTCCGAAGGATCAATCTCAACTTCATAACTGTCATCGATTTCTGGTGACACAAACACCGCAGCAAAACTGGTGTGGCGTTTGTTGCTGGAATCAAATGGGGATTTTCTGACCAGTCGATGGACGCCGATTTCGGTGCGCAACCAACCGTAAGCATAATCACCATCGACTTTAATCGTGGCTGATTTGATGCCTGCCACATCACCGGCTGAGACTTCGATGAGCTCTGATTTCCAGCCGCGCGATTCAATCCAGCGCAGGTACATGCGCAACAGCATTTCAGCCCAGTCTTGTGCTTCGGTGCCACCGGAACCAGCCTGAATGTCGACAAAAGCATTGTTCGGGTCCATTTGGCCTGAAAACATCTTCTGGAATTCTAACTGTTCAATTTTGGCTTCCAACTCGGTAATCATCGACAGCACTTCATTGAGGCTGTCTTGATCTTCCTCGTCGTTGGCCATTTGCAGGAATTCACTGGCATCGGTGATGCCGGTCTTGAGGTTATCAATGGTGGATACGATGTGATCCAGGGAGGCGCGTTCCTTACTCAGTTTCTGCGCTTTTTCCTGATCATTCCATACATCAGGGTCTTCTAGTTCTAAATTGACTTCTTCTAAACGTTCTTTCTTATTTTCGTAGTCAAAGATACCTCCACAGCGCATCGGTGCGCTGTTGAAAGTCTTCTAATTGGGCGACTTGTGGAGCTATTTCCATGGTAATTGGTCCTGATTTATTAACCTTCTTTGGTTATTTTCTGTTTCAATTCCCAACGCTCCTGAGCGTCAATACACAGGGTGGCAATGGGACGAGCAATCAAACGGGGCAAACCGATTTCTTCGTCAGTTTCTTCACAGTAACCGTAATCACCGGTTTTGAATCGATCCAACGCTTTGTTGATTTTCTTCAACAGTTTGCGGTAGCGATCACGGGTCCTCAATTCAAAGGTGTTCTCGGTTTCTCTGGATGCGCGCTCGGCTTCATCACTGATGTCTCTGGCCTCAGACCTGAGGTTAGCAATGGTTTCATTGGACTCTTTAAGCAAATCTTCTTTCCATTGTTCTATGCGACGTCTGAAATACTCCAGGTGTTCGTCACACATGTATTCTTCCTTAGTTGAAGGTACATAACCGTCTGGTAAATCCATTTTGGGAACATAATCTGCGGGCAAATCATTGATACTTCTTTCTGCCATTTTTATCTCCTTTAATGCTTCGCGTTATTTTGGCGCATGCTAAAATATGGACTGATCTGTGTTTTTCAATGGACAGCCTGTGTGCCATTGATAACATAAAAATTAAGGCGAACTTTATACCTGAAACTCTGCCAATGAGCAACCATTTTTCATGATAAGAAGCATATTCATTTCAATATTGAGGGGGTATCAATACATTATCAGTCCGTTGCTTGGAAATCGTTGTCGCTTTCACCCTTCCTGTTCCGAATACATGATTGAAGCCGTGCGACGCTTTGGGGTCTTCAAAGGCACTTATTTGGGCATCAAACGATTGGGTCGCTGTCAGCCCATGTGCGAAGGAGGCCTTGATCCTGTCCCTGAAACGTACCCCAACAAAAAAGAACACAAAAGCAGCTGATAATCCAAGGCTTCTTGTTAAGAGCAGTATTTTGTTGCATCCCACAACAAAACCGCTTCGATTTCGGTGCCACACAGATAATTGGTTACAATTTTCGCTTCCCTGCGGTATTATTTGTTACCTAATTAACATCTGCGCTACGGATTGAACCACAGCAAAACCATTTATCATGAGTCAAAAACTAATTGAAGTGATCAGACAAATGCTGATTCAGATCTTCAGACCCCTGGTCAGGATATTGTTGCGTTTCAATGTGCCATTCAATGAAGTCAGTGATATTTTGAAATGGACCTATGTCGATGTGGCCAACAAGCATTTTGGCCTCAATGGCAAGCCACCTACCAAGTCACGCATTGCTGTGATCACTGGGTTATCGAGAACCCAAGTTGATTTACAGTTGAAACACGACCTATTCAAAATGGATGACAGCCATCGAAAATGGCACCGGGCAGGTCGGGTGCTAACAGGATGGATCGAAGATGATGAATACCACAACCTCAACGGCCAAATCAAAGTCATCCCACTTGAATCTGACAGTGAGCCTGACTTCAAATCTTTGGTAGAAAAATACTCTGGTGGCGCCACCTTTCGTTCCATTTTAGATGAACTGGTCAGGTCCAAATCCGTCATGGTGGTTGAAGACCATGTCAAGTTGATTAAACCCTATTACCTCACTGAAAATGACCCTGATGACATGCAGAACATCGATTTCTTGGGGCTTTCAACACAATACCTGCTGGAAACCATAGACCACAACATCGACCACAACCGTTCCGGGCCCAGGTTTCAACGCATCATACTGCACGACAAATTGCCTAAATCGCTGGCCAACATTGCAGAGTCATATGCCAGGAAAAAAAGCCAGGAGCTGGCCAATGATGTCGATGAATACATTGAACATTTGATCCAACACTCAGACCTCGAAGAAGACCAAGAATTATTACCTTATATTGGTGTGGGCATTTATTTTTACAAAGCCGACACAGCCGATCAGGAACACCATGAATAACCGCTTAACCATTGCCACCCTAATCCTCTTTCTCATCCTCCCTCTGTCAACCAGGGCAGAAACCAGAGCCCAAGGCGGCACCGGTTTTAAAATAAACCAGGTGAGAACTTTTGAAGCTGACGAGCACACCGTTTATCAATTGGATGGCGAGATCATGAGTCAAACCCGGGCACAAGGTGGAACCGGTTATAAAGTCAGGTACAAGGCAAACGCAACCAACCCCAACTTGAGTCAGGGCACTTTGAATGAAATTGAATTACTGACTTTGTTCAAAGGTCCGGTTCTGGCAGACTCTCCTGCCCGCATATTTAACATTTCAACCCAAGTAAACAACCAAACCCACGTGGTTAACGACACCCCTTTGCAAGTTGGGAGCTTGGCAGTGGTCAGTGGTTTTATTGATAACGAATCAGCCGCCATCGCCACCAGAATTGAAGTTGTAGAGAACTTAACAGAGTGGAAAATGATGGGTTACATCCAACAGCTGACCCCCACCAGATTTCAAATCCATGATCAATCGATTACTTATGACCCAGCTGATGTCATCAACTGTCAGGGCCCTTTAACCAATGGTCAACATGTGGAGCTGAAAGCCACCCCAATTCTCGGTTTCCAACTGGGAGATGAACTCACATCGGTTTTGTCTGTTGAATGTGTCGATGAACGTGTGATACCCAAATCGCCCAATGGCGCTGTCATCATTGAAGGCATGATTGATGGCGTCACTCAGGAAGGTGATTTTCACCTCAGCGGTCAAGCCGTTGTGGTTTCTGCCCAAACCCGTTACATCAAAGGACGGCCTGAAGACATCCAAAATCAAATCAAAATTGAAGTCGAAGGACAGGCAGATTCAGTGACCGGTGTGGTAGAGGCCACGAAAATCAGATTTTTGGAACCCAGGTTCAACATCACCTTACCAGTCGAACCCGCTGCTGTATCGACGGATCAGATCCATGCTGCCGGTATGACTTTCTTACTTACCGAACAAACCCAGGATCCCGATAACCTGCTCAGCAATGGCTTAGCAGAAACAATCCAATTGCAATTGAAAGGCTATGATCAGGGCAACGGTGAACTGTATGTGACCCGGGTCTACCAACGTGGCCAAGTCGATTACCAAGCCATCGAAGTCAGCGGATTGGTGACCGATATAAATGCTCCAGTGTTTCATTTGTTTGGCCTTGGTTTCGATACCTCTGGCGCCGACTTTTACGACATGAGTGGCCAGGCCCTTACCCAACAGGCATTTTTTGCGCAATTGGTCCTCGGTGCCGAATTGACTGTGACTGATGCTTCACTGGATGTGCAAACTGGGTTAATATCCGGTGGGCGCATTGACGTGCTTGAACTTGAGCCTGCTGAATCCAGAGGCAACGGCTCTGGTGTCATCCATGTGCTGGGTGTGGGCACACTGAGCAGTGTATCAGACCCGATCTTTTCTGCTGGTTTTGAATAGGCAGATCCCCAAGAACAAGTCTTAACTGGAAAGCTGCTGAGCAGCTTGACCCGCCGAGTCGGTTGGTAAGTGAAACGAATCAGAGACGAAGAGCGCGAAGTTGCTTTTCATGCTCGCAGTGGCCGCTTTCACTTTTGTCGGGAACAAAAGTGAATGAAGTCCCAAGAGCATTCCTTAGTCGCATTCACTAAACCATCAACAGCAAAATCAGTGGCAAGCTACCGGTGAGCTTGCCACGAGGAAATATCACTCCTGGCGTGTCATCAACACTTGCCCTGCCACATCTGAATTTTCAAAAATCCATAAAATCATGCTCAACAGCACCCACTCTAAATGGCTAACCCAGCTTCAAAACCTCAGATTAAAGTAAATATTTGATTCAACTTTTATATTACTTTTGCTGTATTTGTAATATGTATTGCATTTTTTGAGATTAAATCTTGTTTTTTAGATTATTAATTGCTTTAATCATCATCAGCTCAAACGAGCATTCATCAATTCATTGAAGTTAAAAATAACAACAAATAAATTTCAATGGGTTTTAAACATTTAAAAAAAGAGAGAGATTAATGAAACTAAACATGAAGAAGACCTGTGTGGCAACGATGTTGGCACTAGGGACATTCGCCCATGCAGAACGCATGGTCGTTACCTACAATGACAATGGCAATGGCCTGAAGCGTGGACACCAAGTTTTGGTCGAAGGTGATGGCTGGTTTGCTGTCGACCTTGATGAGAATGGCAAAAGTGCCATGCGTGGCAAAAGTGGCTTCCGCAAGATGGAAGTGGACGCCAAACGTTTTCCACTGGCTATTTATAACGACGACGCCGGTGACCCCACCCTGCAACAACTCACACCTTATGCGGTTTATCAATCACAAGCCAACCAACTGAATTTACAAGCGGGTCAAAAAGTCTGTGTCATCGATTCAGGCTTGGATGCCAGTAACAACGATTTTGACTGGACTGTCATCACCGGTGACAACGACCCAGGCACTGGCAACTGGTATGAACATGGTGGCCCCCATGGTACCCATGTGGCTGGTACCATTGCTGCTGATGACAACAACGTGGGTGTGGTCGGTATGGCACCAGGTGTACCGTTACACATCGTTAAAGTCTTCAATGCCTCAGGATGGGGTTACTCTTCTGACTTAGCCCATGCAGCTGGTAAGTGTGCCGATGCTGGTGCCAACATCATCTCCATGAGCTTGGGCGGTGGTGGCGCTAACTCCATTGAAGAAGGTGCGTTTGATGATTTCATAGCCAACGGCGGTTTGGTCCTCGCTGCTGCAGGTAATGATGGCAATTCTGTCAGATCCTATCCTGCCGGTTATTCCTCAGTGATGATGATTGGTGCCAATGACGGTAACAACGACATCGCAGACTTTTCTCAATTTCCCAGTTGTGAAACTGGCCGCGGCAATAACCGCAGAGAAGATGAAACCATTTGTGTCGAAGTCACCGCTGGCGGTGTTGACACTTTATCTACTTATCCGGCGGGTTTAGCCACTATGTCAGCAGCCACTGCTGATGGCGTAGGCATCCCCTCCTCGGCCATGGAAAATGTGGGTTCAGCCTCAGCGGCAACTTATTTTATGGGCACCGCGGAAGCAACCGACGGTGGTGCCAACGGTAAAATCTGTTTGATTGACCGTGGCAACATTTCATTCCATGACAAAGTAGCTAACTGTGAATCATCTGGTGGAGTGGGAGCCATTGTGATTAACAATGAACCCGGCATGCTGTATGGCACCTTGGGCTCTCCTAATAACACCAGCATCCCAGCAGTTGGTGCTGCGCAAGAAGACCGCTCATTCCTTTTGGGCGCATCAACAGCCTCTGTTTCTATCGGTGCCTCAGATTATGGTTACATGAGTGGTACATCCATGGCAACACCTGCCGTTGCAGGCGTGGCAGCCCTGGTGTGGTCTAATCACTCTGATTGCACAGGTCAAGAAATTCGTTCAGCCTTGAAAGCTTCAGCAGCAGATGCCGGCGCTCCTGGCAAGGATGTGTACTTTGGCTACGGCATTGTCAAAGCCAAAGATGCCAGCGATTACTTAACGGCCAATGGCTGTCAAGGCGGCGGCACCGATCCTGAACCACCCACAGCTGACCTGGCCTTGTCCGGCCAAAGAACCCGTGGTGGCAAACGTGTAGAACTGACATGGACTGGTGCGACAACGTCCACTGTTGATGTCTACATCAATGGCAGTTTCAATGACAACACCGCCAATGATGGTTCAGCTGCGTACAATGTGAATAAGAACGCCTCTTATACCTTCCAGGTATGTGAAGCCGGTTCAACCACCACTTGTACCAACCAAATTTCATTGTAGTCATCCCTCTTTACACAATGAAATAAAAAAACCCGCTTCGGCGGGTTTTTCTTTGGTTGATATTTATTGCTTACAGAAACAGGCTATTCTGAACAGCTTAAACCATCAATGCCCGTCAGACGGGTCAATGCCATTTCCCCGGCGGCATAATCAACGCCTGCAGCGGGCTGCCAGCTGAAATCCACGTTATTGCAATCGGTGAAATCAAAGTTCAAAGTACCCCAAACCGTGGTACTGACATCTGTGGCGACAAAATCAGGTGGAAACAGCCCCTGCTCAGAGATGCGCACTTCGATGGCAGCGGTGCTGTCATCATAATTGCCGGCACCGACCAACCAAATTTGGTTGCCAGCCTGATCAAAGACGTACCAAACCACCAGCATGGTATTGTCTGGTAAGATTTCGACGGTGACACCGTGACCCGACTGTTCCGAGTTATACCACATGCCCGAATGCGCGGCAGTGATGGGAAAGCCGCCACTGCCCTCGACCCCCACCCAATCAACCAGTGTGGCCAGATTGGCCTGTACCGTCTGGATGCCTTGAACTGGATCGACGTACTGAGGTAAGTCGGTTGAAGTGTGGTAATGTTGATAACTTCTCGGATCAGGGATGGTTGAGGACACCGAAGGTATGTTGTTGGCGGTAAAGCGATCAAAATCCGTACAACAGGCATTGGGATCCACTTGCCAAATGATGTCAGTATACAATTCACCATTGGCTGCCAAAGTTTCTGCCAGGGGTACATATTCGGGCTTATCGGTACCAGCACTCATGGCCATTTGGGCTCCTGGGTGGGCTGAAATCATGTCCATGTTCATCATGTATTTGACTTTGTCAAAATTGCCTTCAAGCCTCAGGTTGTTGATTAACTTGATGGCCCCAATTGATCCAATTTCTTCTTCATTGAAACAAACAAACAAAATTGATGCTGCTGTTTCAATGTCGCTGAGCGCTGTGGCCATTTCCAACACACCGGCACAACCTGAAGCATTGTCCTCAGCCCCAGGAGAAGGTAAGTTGTCATTCCAGGTTTGGTTCCTGGAGTCCAAATGCGCACCCACCACATGCCATTCATCGGCACGGGTGGTACCGGCTTTGAATCCCAGGACATTGAAACCAACAAAAGCCGGACTGGAAAGGGTAGAAGTTTCTAGGCCAAGTGCTGCAAACTGATTCACCAACCAGTTGCCAGCAGCCACCATACCGGCTTCCTCCATGCGGTCGTGGCTGGCCAGGGTTTGGATGTTGGCAAAATACCGATTCTGATCAACCTGGTCCAATAAACCAGCAATGTCGGTATTGAGCTGTGGTGCGTTGACTTCGCGGTTGGCAATCTGATAGAACAATACTTTGTTTTTTTCAAATGGCATCATCAACGGGTGAGCCATCAATGCAGATTTATTCGCGACTGCTGCGGTAGAAACCAACTGATAACCCCCATTGGCAACATAGGCCTGCAACGGCTTAAAAACCTCATGAGATTGTTTGCCAGCGATTGTTTTGTCATCATGCTGACAATGACCGAAACGCCTGAAAGCCAGCTGATTCAAATCCACTTCCTGATGGCGCGCAATGACTTGGGCATGTTGAGGTAAGCCATCTTTGGCTTCATTGACTCCTTGAGTATCTGAGGCTGCCACCAACAATTGATCACCCATCTCCACCCACCAGTCCACGCTGCTGTGGTTTTTCAATTGCTGCAACTGGTCTGGTCCAATGCGATCAATATTGACCAGCGCCAAATCAGCTTTTTCAGCAAATACAGTGGTGCTGGCTAACAACACCAACACGCCATAATAATTTATCCATGATTTCATAACACAACAACTCTACAGTTCTATCAATTTAATCCGGCCATTATACACTTGTCTAACGCAGGCATCCCTTGGGAAAGCTTGAGACTTACCGGCTTCGGAAACGCACAAAAAAGCTCACCGAACACTTCGACAGGTGTGTCTCAAGGATTCCATGCCACACCCATGTTATTATGACCACAAACACCAACCCGACTCACATGAAAGCACTGATTTATTGGCTACTGCTGCTAACCCAAAACAACGAAACCAGCGAAACGACTGAACAAGACCCACACTGTGGCATGAGCCCACCAGCCCAATCCTTGGCCACGCTGATCATCAACCACCCCGCACAACAACGAACCCAACTGCAATGCCATAAATTGTTGGTCGAAATAGCCAATAACCGCGCGCAACAATTACTGGCGGGCACTACCCCGGAGCGGTCCACCCCCAACCAAATTCTGATCAAAGGTGGGTACCGCTTTGCCAGTTTTTACCCACCCACCGGGAATCAAGTCGAAGCGGTGGCTAAAAATCAGGGCACACCAGCTCAAGTGATGCAGTATCTGAGCGAAAGCGCCAAACACCAGGATCACGTGTTAGGCAAAGGTGAATTCTTCAGTCGCCAAAAAGAATTGGGTGTTGGTTACCATCAAAACGATTTGGGTCAAACGCAATATGTGGTGTTGATTGCTGAACCCCACACCCGACAAAAGGTCGTTTTCAAACAAACCATCAACCCACCCAAAATGGTCACCCGCGCCAAATGTTCAAAGAATTGGCGCCACTCCAAGGACCCACAAGTCCGACGCGTCTGCAGTCAAATGGCCAAGGAAGCCAAACAAAAGAGAGACAAGGGTCCACAGCTGGATCAATCAAAGTCGGATCAATCAAAGTCGGATCAATAAGGCCAATCAACTGAAGCATGCACAAAAAACCCCACCTACCCAGTAAAGTTTGTCCGGTTTGCCACCGCCCATTCTTGTGGCGTAAAAAATGGCGTTATTGTTGGGATCAGGTCAAATACTGCAGTGAGCGTTGCCGACGTCATAAATCAGCTGCTGAGCCCCTTGACTAAGTCATCCCAACAGATCACGCTGTGGGTCATCGGTGCGACAGACCAGCGATCGATAAACTGACCATCCGGGTCAAAGCGATTTTGTTGTTTTTCTGTGTTGAAGTGCCTGCCGCCCCTGGGATCTGCTCCCACACCAGCAATGTACTGCCAATTTCCCCAGTTCGAGGCCACATCATAATCAACCAGCCAACATTCAAAATGGTTGGCACCCGCACGCCAATCCAAGGCCAATTCATGGATCAGATAGCTGGCAGCAATTTGCCGTCCCCGGTTACTCAAGTAACCAGAGTTGTACAACTGACGCATGCAGGCATCAATCAGCGGTTCACCGGTGTCGCCTAAGCACCAATCCAAATACCGTTGTCGGGCTTGCTGGGACTGCGAGGGGTTGGCTGACTCAGTCGCTGAGGCTGACTGGAACAAAGTGGCTCCGTGTTTGATGGCATACCAGTGAAAGAACTCCCGCCACAACAATTCAAAATGGATCCAGTAAGTGGATTCGTTGGCACCGTGTTCCGCTTCGTATTGTTTGAGGCTTTTAACCACCTGTTTGGGGGAGAAACAGCCCAACGCCAACCAGGGAGAGAACTTGGTTGAATTGTCCCAACCCAACAACTCATTACGCACCTTTTTGTAGCTGGAAGGTGCGGTGCCACCAAAGTAGTTGGCCAAGTGATGTTGGCCTGCTGCCATGCCACCCACAAAGCCGCTACCCACAAAGCCGCTACCCTCTGGCGCTGCTGGGTGAATACTCAACCAAGCATCCGACCAATGACCCAATCTGTGTGTTTCTGTGGCTATCGGTGCTGGCCACCGCACCGGCTTGGCGACAGGCGCTGGCACCGGTATTTCCTCGACCTGCTTTCTGAACGGAGTGAAGTGTTTTGGCAAGTTTTCGATTTCAAATGGCAGCTGTGAGGGTGCATACAACTGCCCGGTGTGTTGACTGCAAAAGGTGACCTCAGGATGCGCTGTTTGTCTGTTTTGCCACTGTTGTCGCTCATCAAAGCCGATCTGTTGGCTTTGGTAAATGTGGGTAAAGTGGTGTTGCTGTTGTAAGTCATCGATCACCGCGTTGGCGTTCCCCAATTGGACCACCAAATGTTGGCCATAAGACTGGAGCTGTTGATTGAGGTCGGCCAAAGATTGGGCTAAGAATTGAAAGCGGGCTGTGCCCATGGCTGCTGGTCCTTGCCAAGGCGATGCAAACAAGCGCGGCTCCAAACAGTACAACAACATCAACTCATCGCTTTCAGCGCATGCTTGACTCAATAAAGCATGATCATCCAGGCGCAGGTCTTGGGTGAACACCATCAACGATCGGTGCTTGTCATCGCGTTTTATCATAGGTCATTCACTGCCTTTTCACCGTAACCACGGATAATACCTGTATTAAAATCAAAGCATAGGCATTGACCAGTGAAAAACCCATGAAAACAGCCCACCTGATCTTTCCCCATCAACTGTTCAAAGCCAATCCACTGGTGCAAGCAGATGCCGCTTGTTGGCTGATTGAAGTTGACTTGTTCTTTACCCAATACCCATTTCACCAACAAAAAATCGCCTTTCACCGTGCCAGCATGAAATCCTATGCTGAACGGATAAAACCTGAGGTTAAATCTTTAAACTACATTGAAGCACGACAACCCCATGCCCAGGTGGCTGTGCTACTGCAAGACTTGGCCGAGCAAGGTGTTCAACAGCTGGTCACCATCGACACCAGCGATGATTGGTTAGAACATCAGTTGAGTGAAGCCAGTGAACAATTTAATTTAAACAGAAAGGTGCTGCCCAGTCCGCTGTTTTTAACCCAAAGCGAACAATTGCAAGGCTTTTTCAAAACCGATAAGGACCATTTCCTACACCATCAATTCTACCAACAACAGCGCCGCCGCTTGGACATTCTGATGGACGCTGACAACAAACCCGTCGGAGGCCAATGGAGCTTTGATGCCAACAACCGCAAAAAATACCCCAAAGACAAAACGCCCCCAGCCATCGAGTTTGCTGAACCCACCGCACATCACGAGGAAGCCCAAACCTATGTAAATCAGCATTTCAGTGACCACTTGGGTAACCTGGAAGCCAAGCACGGCCACCACATCACCTACCCGGTTGATCATGCTGCCGCCGAAACCTGGTTGGACGCCTTCTTAAAGCACCGCTTTACTGACTTTGGCGCCTATGAAGATGCCATGGTTAAAGACCAATTGATTTTGCACCACAGCGTTTTGACCCCCATGCTGAATGTTGGTTTGTTGAGTCCGCAACTGATTGTGGACCGCACTTTGGCATACGCCAATAAACATGACATTCCATTGAACTCAGTGGAGGGCTTTGTCCGGCAAATCATCGGTTGGCGTGAATTCATCCGGGGACTGTATGAGACCGTCGGCCGGCGCCAAAGAACCCGAAATTTCTGGCAGTTCAAGCGCTCCATACCGAAATCATTCTATACCGGCCAAACCGGCATTGAACCGGTCGACTGCATCATCAAAAAGGTCCTGGACACCGGATATTGTCACCACATTGAACGCTTGATGGTCCTCGGCAATTTCATGCTGCTGTGTGAATTTGATCCCGATGATGTGTACCAATGGTTTATGGAACTGTTCATTGATTCATACGATTGGGTGATGGTGCCGAACGTCTATGGCATGAGCCAGTTCGCAGATGGCGGTCTGATGGCCACCAAGCCCTACATCAGCTCCAGCAATTATGTGCTAAAGATGAGCGACTTCCACGGCGGCAAACAAGCCCAATCGTGGCGCGCTGTTTGGGATGGCTTGTTCTGGCGCTTCATGCACCAGCACCGCGAATTCTTTGAATCCAACCCCCGCATTGGCATGTTACTGAAAACCTGGGACCGCATGGATCAGGACCAACAACAAAGTCACCTGACACAAGCCAAGCAATACTTGGATTCATTGTCTACTGATCGCTGATTTTAAAATACCGGCCGCCGTGGCATAATGAGCTGAATTGACACCACATCAGCGACCATGAATCACATCCAAATCATCTTAAACATCAATGGCCTCAATTGTTTGTTGTTCGGCGCCTTGTTTGTGTTCATGCCAAAATTCATTGTCGGCTTTTTGAGCACCACCGACCCCATGCCACTGGCCATGTTGTTGATCTTGGGCGTGATATTAAACCTTTATGGCTTGTTCTTGTTGTGGCTGGGCAGCAAACCTGAACCCAATACCACCGCCGTCAAGCTGGTCGCCATCGGCGATTTTATTTGGGTCATAGGCACCGCAGTGTTGTTAATGATGCAACGCTGGATCACCGAAATCAACGGCATCACCGCCGCCGGTATGGTCGCCATCGTGGTCGGCTGGCTCGGCTGGCAACAATGGCAGTATGCCACCAAGAAATAACATTCATGACCACCTACCGGATGATGATGCGGGCGAGCCGCCCGCGGTCCAAAGTCGGCCACCCGAAAAAGGCCAGTTTTCAATGCGTTTGACCAATCCCGCTTTAACTGGGTTTTCATAAATGTATTGGACGGTTTTGTTTAAATGCTGCTCATCTCTGATGTACCTGTCAAAGTAGTCTGCTTGCCAGATTCTGGCATGCTCTTTTGCTTGAACCGGGAGCGCGGGCGGCTCGCCCGCATCGATGATGGCTTGAATCTTTTTTGAAGTATATGACTTCCAGGCATGGATAATTCTTGAGAGTTTTTGACCTGGGAAAACTTTGATCAAAACATGAACATGGTTTGGCATGACTGTGTATGCCAATAATTCATAAAGCTTGTTGTCATGGTGCTTCCAGTTATCAATAACTGTTTGAGCACACCTTGGATTGTTCAGGACACATTCCCCGTGGCCTTGGTTTAGCCATTGCTCTATTCTGAAGGTTTTGGTTTTTCCACGAAAGGCTAGCAGGGATTCAAGAGCTGCTTTGGGTAATGAATCAATGAGGTGGTATGTGATGAATTGATAATCGGCACCATCTACATGAGGCAAGTATCCCCTGTGGTGAATTTGTTGATTGAAAATTTCCATTTTTCTTTGTCATCCTTACAGATCATAATGTTACCACAGTATATGCGGGCGGGCCGCCCGCGGTCCAAAACCACCACCAAAATAGCGCCAATCTACGATGCGTCAAACCGGTCATGCCATAACTGGTTTTTCAACGATGTAATGCACTGTTTATTTGAAATGCATTTAATCTCTGATATACCTGTCAAAATTGTCTGCTTGCCAGATTCTGGCGTGCTCTTCGTCCTGAACCGGGAGCGCGGGCGGCTCGCCCGCATGGATGATGTCATGGGTTTTTTAGCAGAAATCGGCAGCATGCGCTCCTGAAGATGCCGGCATGTTGGGCTTCGCAGGCTCAGCACCAACCTACAAAATACCCAACCCACCTTGCTGCCATTCAGCCCAACCTACATGTCTTTTTATTCTTGGTTCATGGTGTTGATAAAGTCGTTGGCTTCATCGATGGATTGTTCCATGGCGGCGACCAAGACGTTGACATCGGTTTTGATCCCGACGTATTCTTGCTGTAGGGCGGCGATGGCTTGGGCATTGAGGTTATGTTTGAGGTATAAGACCTGATCTTGGAAAACTGCCAGCACCGGGGGGATTTTGGCTTGGGCGCGGCGCATGGCTTGGATTAATTTTTGGTACTTGCGACGAGTGTCGCTGAGCTGTTTTGCACTTTGTCTGCGCAAATCGGCGTTGCTGTATTGGTCCAATTCGGCTTGCCACTCTTTAAATAAATCTTCAGAAACACTGACTATGGCTGCTATCCGTTGCTCCAATTCATCGGCCACTGCCACGCTGTCGTCGTATTCATTTTGCAGCTTTTTATACACGGTTTCCAAAGAACCACCGTTATAGTTAACCACGGAGGCAAACTGTTCGAGTGCGGAATTAAACTGTTCTTTGGTGTCTTCCTGGCTGTCCCTGGCCTCTTCAACACGGTCCACCAAGATATCGCGTTTGTAAACACCGAATTTTTCCATGGTTTTGTAATAGGCTGGTGAACATGCGGCCAGCAAGGCCACCATCATTGTCATCAAGATCGTTTTTTTCATTTGAATCATTGGCTAATTAAAATGATGAGTATAGCGATGACTTCGTGAAAAACGTATCAATCGGACAGGTCTGAAGACAGCACACTGGCCAAACTTAAGCTACTTTTGTGTCAAATCTGACTCGCTTCGCTTTAACTGATTCGAGTCTTTTGATTGCTGTGACTCAAAGGTGAAATCAAATTGCAATGGCACTTCGGTGGCAAACATTTGCATTATCAACAGCATCATCAGCACCAGGAAATCATGAAACATGACCACCAAAGTCAGTAGCAATATCACAACCAAAAAATACATGAAAACCATCGCCACCCAAAACCAAAAAGCCGCCCAGCCTTCATGGTAGACAGCATAACCATTTTCTAAGCCGCGCAGGTATTCGGTGAATATCCAAAACAATCCCACAATGACAGCCATCAAAGTCAAGGCTGCCACCATATTCATCAACATTTCGAAAAAAGAACTTTCCTGATTGCCAAACTTCAGTGCCTGCAAGCTTTGTATCAACGATTTGATCAACAAGTGCATCATCACAAACCAAGCAAGCAGGTGCAAACAGGTTCCCAATAACCACACTGGCCTGGCCAGCCCAGTTAATTCTTCAACCAAAATATTTTTGTAATAAATCACTGTTTCAGGCAATAAGTCAACGCCATATGCGACTATAAAAACATAGACAGAAACGACTGTGACACCCCAAATAAACCCTGCCAACAATTCACTTTTGCGGATGGTTTCCTGAGTCTGGTTGGCTGATTTCAATTTTTGTAAAACACGCATGGCTTTGATCGGTTATTTACAGCGGCTTACCTGAGACTAAACAAACAAATTCAGCTGGTTTAATTCGGCTGCCAAAACACTTCATCCCCACCATTGAGGATGCGGGCCAATACGAACAGGTAGTCTGACAAGCGGTTGAGGTATTGTAGGGCTTCCGGTTCAATGGCGTGCTGATCAGCGGCTTGCCAGCAGTGCCGTTCGGCGCGGCGGCAAATGCTGCGGGCCAGGTGGGCGATGCTGCCGACTTGGGTGCCGGCCGGCAAGATAAATTGTTTCAGTGGTTGTACTTGATCTTGCCAATGGTCAATCCATTGTTCCAGGGCGTCGATGTGTTCCTGCTTGATGTTGTTGTCTTTGTATTGAGCGACTTGGGCGCCCACATCGAACAGTTTGTGTTGGATCACTGACAACTGTTCATCGATGTTGGGGTCATTAGATTGTTCGGGATATTGTGACCTGAGCATGCCGAGTTGGGCATTCAATTCATCGATGTCACCGATGGCTTCAAACAGCACCGAGGACTTTTCCAGACGTTCGCCATTGGCCAATCCGGTTTGTCCCTGATCGCCGCTGCGGGTATAAATTCGGGTCATATTCTTTAAACTTTGGTTGCAGTGATTCAGTCCTTTAGAGTATAGTTCAGCAGATTTTTTTGCAAATTAATTTTTTGTTCTCATGAAGAAAACCATACTCAATCAAGCGCATCATCAGGCCGGTGCCAAGATGGTCGATTTTGGTGGTTGGGAAATGCCCATCAACTACGGATCACAAATCGACGAACACCATGCGGTGCGACAAAATGTGGGTATGTTTGATGTGTCCCACATGACCGTGATTGATGTGGAAGGACCTGAGGCCACCGACTTTCTGTATCAACTGTTGGCCAATGACGTCAAGAAGATGGAACTCAACCAAGCCATGTACAGCACCATGCTGAACCACGATGGCGGCGTGATTGATGACCTGATTACCTATAAAATCTCAGACCAATCCTACCGCGTGGTGGTTAATGCCGCCACCCGTGAAAAAGACCTGGCTTGGTTTGAAACTGAAATCGTTGAGTTTGATGCTTTCATGAAGGAACAAGCCGACACCGCCATGATTGCGGTACAAGGACCCAAAGCCATCGAAACCCTGCAGCCTTTGATTGACCTGGATTTAAGTGAGATCAAACGCTTTTACGCGGCTTACAACGATGACATGTTTATCGGCCGAACCGGATACACCGGCGAAGACGGGGTTGAAATCATTGTGCCAGCAGCGGCAGCAGAAGATTTGTGGAACCAACTCATTGAAGCCGGCGTACAACCTTGCGGTTTGGGTGCCAGAGACACCTTAAGACTGGAAGCAGGCATGCATTTGTATGGCCAGGACATGGATGAAAACATCACGCCGCTGGAATGTGGTTTGGCGTGGACTGTGCGCAAAGACAATGACGAGTTCAATGGTGCCGAAGCACTGGCTGCTTTGCGCGAAAACGGCATTGAAAAGAAACTAATTGGTTTGATATTGGAAGGTCGTGGCATTTTGCGACATGACCAGCCATTATCAGACGACCAGGATCACCAGGGTGTCATCACCAGCGGTGGTTATTCTCCCACCACTGAAAAAGCCATTGCCATGGCAGTGGTCGACAAAGACATGGACAAAGCCTCTGTGCAGGTTCAGATCCGCAACAAATCTTTGCCCTGTCGTGTTGTAAAATTACCTTTTGTCAGAAATGGCAAATCATTGATTGAGGAATGAACCATGAGTTATGTACCTGATAATTTAAAGTACACTGCCAGTCATGAATGGCTGGAAGATTTGGGCAACGGCGTTTACCGAGTTGGCATCACTGAATTTGCCCAGTCACAATTGGGTGACATTGTGTTTGTTGAGCTGCCAGAAGTGGATGAGTCATACGCCCAGGAAGATGAATGTGGCGTGGTGGAATCAGTAAAAACCGCATCTGATATTTTTTGTCCATTGGTGGGCACGGTCACTGCTGTGAACGAAGCCTTGGAAGACACCCCTGAACTGTTGAATGATTCACCCTATGATGATGGTTGGATTTTTGAATTGGAATTGGGTGATGACGCTGACATCGAATCACTGATGAGTGCTGAAGATTACCGCGAATCGATTGCTGACGAAGATTGATTTGCAGTTGTACCGATTCAACGAACACAGACTACAATCACAGACCTGACCAAACCCTAAAAGATCATGCCATTTATCCCCCACACTGAAGACGAAATCAAAGACATGCTGGACACCATTGGGGTGGACAGCATCAATCAATTGTTCGATGAAATTCCGGCCGAACTGATTTCTTCCAAATTAGATCAGATTCCAGAACGCATGAGCGAGATGGAAGTAACCCGTCACATCAAAAAGCTGGCACAAAAAGACGGCACGCCGATGTGCTTTGCTGGCGCTGGCGCCTATGAACACCACATTCCTGCTGCGGTTTGGCAGGTCACCACCCGCGGTGAGTTCTACACCGCCTACACGCCGTATCAGCCAGAAGTGGCGCAAGGCACTTTGCAGGTGATCTACGAATACCAGAGCATGATGGCTCACTTGACGGGCATGGATGTGTCCAATGCCTCTTTGTATGATGGCTCATCAGGGTTGGCTGAAGCGGTGTTGATGGCCGTGCGTGCCAACCGCAAGAGCAAAAGCAAAACCATACTGATCCCCAAAAATATCAATCCCACCTACACCCAGGTGGTTAACAACATCGTCAAAAACCAAGAAATCAAGATTGTTGGTGTTGATTTTGATCCGACCACTGGTTTGGTCGATCAGGATCACCTGGCCAGCTTTGCTGATCAAGACATCACTGCCGTGGTGGTGCCGCAACCGAACTATTTTGGGCTCTATGAAGATGTCCATGCCATGACCAACTGGGCGCACCAACAAAATGCCCTGGTTATCGGTTTGGTTAATCCGATGTCGTTGGCATTGTTATCGGCTCCAGGTAACTGGGGCGAACAAGGCGCTGACATTTGTTGTGGTGAAGGCCAATCCATGGGCGTGCCGCTGTCATCAGGCGGACCTTACTATGGCTTTTTGACCTGTAAAGAGCCGTTGGTGCGTAACATGCCTGGACGCATTGTTGGCATGACCACTGATTTGGATGGCAACGAAGGCTTTGTGTTGACTTACCAAGCCCGTGAACAGCACATCAGGCGTGCCAAAGCGACATCAAACATTTGTACCAACCAAGGCTTGATGGTTACCGCTTCCACCATTTACATGTCGCTGCTCGGCTCCACCGGTTTACGCAATGTTGCTGCCAACTGCATCAAGAACACCGACAGTTTGAAACAAAAATTAAAATCAGTCGACGGCATCAAGCTGTTGTTCGATGGCGCCGGCTTCCATGAATTTGTGATTCAATTGGAATCTGCCCATGCCGCTGATGTGATCGAGAAAATGGCTGCCAAAGACATTGTCGCTGGTGTGGATATCTCAGAGCAGTATCCGGCGCTTGGCCAAACCATCCTGTTGTGTGTTACCGAAACCAAGACCGCTGCTGACCTGCAACATTTTGTTGAAGCATTGGAAAGTTGCCTTTGATACAAAACCTTTAGTACCTCAAAAGCCGGTGCCTATGTCACCGGCTTTTTTGATGCTAAAATAAAACCATGATCAGAGGATTACTAGACAAGATATTTTTCGCTGCTGGTGTGATTGTGTTTTTGCAATTACCACATTTCATCGACCAGTACACCCACCGCATGGGCGGCTATGCTGCTTCCCAAGCCGAACAAATCGCTGAATACCAAAGCATCGCCGACCAGCATTTTGATGGCGATTTGGATACTTACATTGAACGGCTAAAAACCAATCAAGACCCGGCAGTGATTGAGTCGGCCAAACAGGTCGAACAACGATTGGACAGTTCAACATCATTGCTCAAGGAACTGCAGGTGTATGAGCAGGAACCGTTGTGGTACCAAATGCCCTACTTTTTCACCCACATGCGCATGGATTTGGTGCGCGGCACAGCCCGTCAATTCACCCCTGGCTTACCCATTAATTTATGGGCATGGGGCTATGGCTTGTTGGGAGGCGTGCTGTTCAGTTTGTTGTTCAATGGCATCATCAAAACGCCAGGAGCCGTTCGCAAAAAGCTCAAACAACGAAAATCCAAGCCAAAACTTTCAACCTGAAATTGGGTAGATAAAATTACACCGACAGCAACCCTGCATAGGGACTTTGCAGAAAATCACTGCAAACAAAAAAGCCGGGATTTAACATCCCGGCTTTTTTGTGAGGTTGCTCAGATGACTTTGGACTAACAGTATTTGCTATTTGCAAAAGAAGCCTGCCCTAAGCACGCCCTATGCAAGCCGGTTGGTTCGTGTCAACGAATCAGAGGCTGCTCATCAATGTCTTTGGGCTGACGGTTTTTGCTATTTGCAAAAGAAGCCTGCCCTAAGCACGCCCTATGCAAGCCGGTTGGTACGTGTCAACGAATCAGAGGCTGCTCATCAATGTCTTTGGGCTGACGGTTTTTGCTGCAAGCAAAAGAAGCCTGCCCTAAGCACTTTAAAGATTCTCGTCCCACTCTTTGACCCTGTCGGCCTGTGCTTCCAATAAAGCATCCACATCACCAGATACTTCAATGGAGTGGATGTTGTCACCGCCTACGATGGCATTAACCACAGCCATATCTTCTGCTGAATCCACTTCACCAAACACCGAATGTTTGCCGTCTAACCAAGGGGTGGCAACATGGGTCACGAAAAACTGACTGCCATTGGTGCCTGGACCGGCATTGGCCATGGACAACACACCAGGCTTGTCGTGTTTCAGTGACGCATCGAACTCATCTTCAAATTTGTATCCTGGGCCGCCGGTACCGGTACCAATAGGACAACCGCCTTGAATCATGAAGTCAGGAATCACGCGGTGGAAGCTCAGGTCATTGTAGAATCCCTGCTTGGCGAGGTTGACGAAATTGGCAACTGTGACCGGAGTTTTGTCATCGGTCAGGTTTAAGTTGATGTCACCTTTGTTGGTTTTGATGGTTGCTTTGATGGCCATAGGTAATTGTTCCATTAAAATAAATTGGTCATTATATGAGGGCCTGACAGCACGCTTTCAACCTTTATGACCTCAATATGTTCACAGCCACCAGCAACAGCCCTGATTAAAAAGCCATTGATGAATGGTGATGGATGTTTTACCATGTATTTGAGTTTTAACAGAGGCAGGTTATGAGAAAAGTTGTGATGGTGATGATGGCATGGATGATGATGCCGGTTGAGGCTGACATACAGGCCGATATCAATGCGATAGAGAGTCAAATGTTAGAATGGCGCAGACACATCCACCAAAACCCTGAACTCAGCAACCGCGAATTCAAAACCGCTGCATACGTCGAGCAGCACCTCAAAGCCCTGGGTTTGGAAGTACAAACTGACATAGCATTTACTGGTGTTGTTGGGGTCCTGAAAGGCGATTTGCCCGGACCCGTGCTGGCCTTGCGTGCTGACATGGACGCCCTGCCCGTTAACGAACAGGTGGATTTGTCCTTTGCCTCAAAAGTCACTGCCGAATACCGCGGCGAAACCGTGGGCGTGATGCATGCCTGTGGTCATGACACCCATGTGGCCATCTTGATGGCAGCAGCTGAAGTGTTCGCCAAAAACAAAGACCAATTGGCAGGTACCTTAATGTTTATCTTTCAACCAGCCGAAGAAGGCGCCCCGGGTGATGAAGAAGGTGGTGCTGAATTGATGCTGGCAGAAGGCTTATTCAATGACTTAAAGCCTGAGGCGGTGTTTGGATTGCACGTCACTTCATCGATGAACACTGGAATGATTGGATACCGAACCGGCCCCATGATGGCCGCAGTGGATGATTTTGAACTGAAAGTCATTGGCAGACAGACCCATGGTTCCAGACCTTGGGGTGGTATCGATCCGATTGTCACCTCTGCCCAAATCATCAATGCAGTACAAACCATTGTGGCCCGACGCACCGACGTCACCAGGGCTCCGGCGGTGGTTTCATTTGGGGCCATCAAAGGTGGTATCCGCAACAACATCATTCCTGATGACGTCACCATGGTGGGCACCATTCGCAATTTTGATATGGACATCAGGGACAACATCCACCATCAGCTTGGCAACATCGTTGAACACGTAGCTCACGCTCATGAAGCCGATGTGGAATTTAAAATCAATGAAGGTTATCCGGTTACCGTGAATGACCCCGCACTGGGTGAACGCATGATGCCCACGTTGCACAAAGTGTTCGGCGAAGAGCAAGTCATTGATCCCGGTTTAATCACCGGAGCAGAAGACTTTTCTTATTTAGCCAATGAAGTACCCGGCCTGTACTTTTTTATGGGTGTGACGCCAGTCGACCAAGATGCCAGTACCGCACCCACCAACCATTCACCCTTGTTTTATGTGGATGAAACGGCGTTACTCAACGGCGTTAAGGCTTTTGTCCAATTGGTACAAGACTACTGAGCGTTTTTCAAGCTGCAGAGCAGCACCACCCAATGATTTAGACTTGGGTGCCGCCAACGGTTAACTTATCAATTTTTAGACTGGGCTGACCAATGCCGACAGGAATGCTTTGTCCGTCTTTGCCGCAGACCCCCAAGCCCTGATCAAAATCAAGGTCGTTCCCTACCATGCTGACTTGTTTCATGGCCGCAGGACCGTCACCAATCAAGGTCGCTCCTTTAACCGGGTGGGTTATTTTGCCATTTTCAATCAAGTAGGCTTCAGAAGCAGAAAACACAAATTTGCCGTTGGTGATGTCCACTTGTCCACCACTGAAGTTCACTGCGTATAAGCCCTTTTCGACAGAGCCAATGATTTCTTCCGGGTCGTATTCACCACCCAGCATGTAGGTGTTGGTCATGCGCGGCATCGGCAAGTGGGCAAAAGACTCGCGGCGGCCATTACCGGTGGTGGGCACACCCATCAACCGGGCGTTCAACTTATCCTGCATGTAGCCACGCAATATGCCGTTCTCAATCAGCACATTTTCTTGTGATGGCGTGCCTTCATCGTCTATATTCAACGAACCACGGCGGTCTGGCAAGATACCGCTGTCGATGATGGTACATGCCTCTGAGGTCACTTGCTGACCCACTTTACCGGAAAAAGCCGATGAGCCTTTTCGATTAAAATCTCCTTCCAAACCATGACCCACGGCTTCATGTAACAACACGCCTGGCCAACCTGCTCCCAAGACCACCGGCATTTCACCGGCCGGGGCTGGCTTGGCTTGGAGGTTAATGACTGCGCCATGAATGGCCTGGCTGATGTACTGTTCGGCCGCATCACCGGCAAACAATTCACTCAATAAAATGCGCCCGCCGCCACCGGCATAACCCATTTCCATGCGGCCTTTGTCATCAGCACAGATGACTTGAATGCTGAGTTTAACCATCGGTCTGATGTCAGCCGCCAACACCCCATCAGTGGCTGCGACCAGAATGTCTTCTTGTGAGGTCACCAAGGAACAAATGACTTTCTTAACCCGGCTGTCCTGCTTTCTGGCTTGTTGGTCCATGCGATTGAGCAAGTCAATGATGGCTTGGTTGTCAATGCCATCCAACACATCCACTGGGGTGTAGAGACCAGATTGGCTGTTTTGTTTCAAGTTCACACCGGCATGATTGATTTGTCCATGAGCGATACTCCGGGCGGTTTTAACTGCCTCGCTGATGCTGCTTTGATCCAAAGTATCGGTGTAAGCAAAGCCGGTTTTTTCACCTTCGTTGATGCGGATGCCAACCCCACGGTCGATGCTGTGGCTGCCGGATTTTACCTGTTGGTTTTCTAATACCCAGGACTCCAGCCTGGATGATTGAAAATACAAGTCGGCAAAGTCACCACCGCTGGACAGCGCCTCGCCCAACAAGTGTTCAAGTGATTGGATGCTTAATCCGCCTGGATCAAGAAATGTTTCAGTGGCTTGTTTGATTGACATGGTTTTTAACGTTGATGAGGTAAGTAAGGATCATTGAAGCAATGACATAGGCAACAAAATAAAATACGCCAATTTGTAATGTGGCGTCGGTGGCTCCACCGGATTTGGTGGTGAAATAAGTCACCAGAATGGCTATCACAAACACATCCAGCATCGACCATTTACCAATGGCTTTCAATACCTGGATGCTGCGTTGTGAAAAGTGTAGGTTTTGGCTGAACAAGACCACCAGTAACATGATGGACTTCAATACCGGCGTCAAAATAGTGAATAGAAAAATCACCAAAGCAATCACCGTTTGACCGGATTCGTACAGTTTCTGCAAAGCCGAGACGATGCTTTTGGACTCAAACTGGAACACCGTTTGTCCCAACATCGGGACATCTTGGTATGCCACAATGGCCAATATGGGCGCAAACCAACCAGTGACCAATGCCATGATGGTCACTGACAGCAAGGCCAGCAATGAGATTTTCGACTGTAAGAACACATGAATCAAAAACATCAACACCAGGGTCGCTACGAACAGCTTGGTGTATTTGGCCGATAGCTGGTCATGGCGTTCGGCTTGTGCTTTGACCGCATTCAGTGCCTCTAACTCTTCTTCATAACCCGAATACCAACTGAAGGTAATCACTTCCAACAGTTTTTTGCTTTTGGATTTGAAATTATCGGTCATCGACAATTTATCAGACAATTCAGAAATGCGGTGCTCATAGGCCACCGATTGACCCCATGACTCGTATGCCAAATAAGCACAGAAAGTCGTGGTAATCAGCAAATACAGCAATTGCGCCAAAGTTGATTTATTCATCAGAGATCAATTCTATTTGTGGATCATCCCAAGATCCTGTGACCTGGTAGACGATTTCATTTTTATTTTTCAATTGTTTGCCCAGTAAACCTTGTACCAGAAAACCAGCGGCAGCACCTACAGGCCCGCCAGCCAATGCACCAATGGTAGGAAATGTTTTGCCGATTTGTGGCCTGACGGTGATGGTTTGGGCGTAGCTTTGATCAGCAAAGCCCACATCACCGTTGATGTGGATTTTAGCAGAAGACGCCTTGATCAGGAAATCATCTGTGGTGGCGACGCCGGATTTGATTTCAAAATGCCCTTCCATGCTGCTGAATAACAAGCCATCAGCCAGGACATCACGAAAATCCAAAATCAGTCGCCTGGGTAAGTTGGTGAGGTTAAACAGTCCCAAGACACGACCAAAACCAGGGTCCTGGTCTAACACCTGCCCGCGACCAATGCTGATATCAAGGCTGCCATCGATGTTGGCCACGTTGAACTGACTGGGGACCCCTGCCCACTCGGCATGCATGTCTATCAAGGTTTGGGCGTTGGTGATGGGTGCATTGAAGCCAACCGATTTCAAAAAATCAGCCACCCGCTCAGAAATCATGATGATGTGAAATTTAGACTGCCCCAAGGGACCATTGGATTTGTTCCAAACGCCATTGATGTTAATTTCAGCAAACTCGGACCTGATGTTGAACAGGTCAATTTTCACCCCGTCTGCCACATTGCGCATTTCCATCCGCAATTCACCCAATGGGATGCCACCGTAACTGAAATCCTTAACCCAAATGTGTAAGTCAGGCACTTCGCCATGATCGGCATCGACGGCTTTTTTCAGCTCTGCCTCATCGGCAACGTCAATCCAATCCAACCGTTCAAACTGCACCAGAATGCCTTTGTTTTCCATGTCATCATCAATCACAACCTGGCCTTGCATGGCTTCATTTTCAACGTTGATTTCCAAGCTGCTGCTGTTTTTGTTGATGGCCATCTTGACGGCCTTGAATTGTCGCGACATGAATTTCAACTCATCGATAACCACGGCAATGTCATCAACGGGCCAACGTTCTGACAAAGCCGAGACCTGGATATCTTCTTCGGTGCTTGCACCACTGGAAACGGCCAGCCAATGATCAAGATCCAACTGCTTGATGTGGCCGCCGAATGGCGCTGCTGATACCGCTGTTGATTTTTCACGGTCAGCATCCAGGAATTGCAATTGTTGTAATTGCAATTGTCCGTCGTCCAAGCGAAAACGGGTCTGAATCTGGTGTTTGAAAGCCAATTCTATCCATGAATCACGACAGGGAATTTGGCAGTTGATTTGGAGGTCGCTGATTTCATCCTGGGCTTTATTTAAAGGTGGTGGCAAATCAACAGCCATGCCTTGCAGGTCGGAATACGCTGACATGAACATGGTTTTTTGTTGGTTGGCCATGGTCAGGTTGAATTGTGCCGCACCAGCAATGGGCAGTTCTGATGACACTTCCGATTTTAAAAAATCTGCCGATATTTCGCCGACCATGTTGATGTCTATCAGCGCACCTTGAGGCGAGCGGGTAACCACTTCACCATTTAATTTCACTGGCGCCAAGTCAAGCTTGGCTGGGACATCAGCCAGCTTCAATCGAAAGCCGTCAATTTCGACCGGGCCATTGATTTCAGTGATTTCCAAGTGTTCAGTGAACAGCTCCCCTTGGGAAAAAATGACCTGACCCTGAGGTTCAAATGTGGCCTCAAGACCAGACTTGATGGGCACATCAAATGCCAAATCTATGCTTTGATCACCACCTATCCTCAGCGCAGGGTCCAATTCAATGTTTTTGACCAAAGGTGACTGGCGGATGTAATCAATGATTTCATTGTTTTGGGCAGTGGCCGTCAATTCCACATTGAGGACACCTTCTTGGTATGATTGGATGGCTGCTTGGGCTGTTCCCACATCAATGCCCATGGTCTGTGCTTGTTGGACATCCACATGCACCTGATCGTGTTTGAATAAGGCCACCGCGTTGAGGTTTTCTAACAACGGCCAATTGGGGTGAAAACGGTTATTCAAGTTACTGATGTAAGCGCGAGAAATGAATTCAGCAGCTCCCCGTTTGAAACCATCAGGAACGATGTCGCCATGGACAAAGACAAGCCCATCGTCAACGCTGCCTGACATCAACCCCTGATCCAACCACTCAATGGCTTTACTTTTCCACACCCGGTGCGGCCAATATTTCCATAATTCTTCGACCGCCACATCAGTGACCCGAGCCGTCAGGTTCAAATGGGGTACTTCTGGTAAGCGCAGTTGGGTCCACATGGACAAGTTAAAGTCTGTGCAAGCACACCAGAGGTTGTTGAGGTTGATACTGAGGTCATCTGCAGACCAGTCAACACCAGCCTGCGCTAACAGTTGTTGCCATTGCAACTGTCCACGAAAAACCTGCTCATTGGCCAGTGTACCTGAGGGTGTATCTATCAACACTTGGGCTCCTTGGGTATCCAAGGACACAGCCCCGGCCAAACCATTCACTAACCAAGGCTTGGCATCAAGCTCAACGGCATCAAAGCTGAATCCAGAAGGCAGCAAGATGCCCTGCTCAAGATCATAACGCAAGGCCACATCTTTAATCATTCCTCGAATTTTGTGGGCCGCCATCATGGGGTATTTATCGTCACTGAGCAGGTCCACATAAAACGCATACAACAACGCCATGGGTAACTGGTCTGCTTTAAGCTGAGTCTCCTCACCGACCCGTTGCATCAGGATTTCAAAATCTGCCAAGGGTTGATTATCTACTTCAATGTTTTGCACCCGCAAGGCCGCTTTCCAGGTGTCGTGCTGACCCAGTTGTTCTATCTGAATATCGGCAGCCGCATCTCCGGCGGCATTGGTCCAGCTCAATTGACCGGTCACAAACACAATGGCACCGCCTTTGGCTGACAACCACAGCTCGCCATCCAATTGACCTTGGGGCATGTATTGTGCCGTCACCAAATCCTTGATTTGGGCCAAGTCAAATTGATTGAATTTGATGTACCAGTTGGCGTCCCGGGTTAATGACTGGCTTTTCAGTCCCTTACTTTTGATTAAGATGCTTTGTTGTTCTTCACCTTTTTGAATCAACAGTTCCAGGGCCCTGAATACCTTGTCCTGTTCTAACAACAAATCTGCTTGCAAACCTGCCAGCAACACCTCTCCGGATTCATTGGCTAAATTCAAGGTCATTTCATCAACCCGCAAGGCACCGGTGGTCAGTACCCGATCCAGGGTTTCAGTAAATCGCGCCTCATCGGTGTCATCGTTGATGGTGATGCTCGGACCTTGCGCGGAATGAATCATGTCCAGTTCCGCTCGGTTGATGCTCAGATCAATACCGGTGCGGCCACCAGGAATCAACCACTGATAGGCGTTGATGGACAGATTGGCGGACTGCAAGTTGAGGCTTTGTTTGCCCTCCAGGTGCAAATCTGACAAGGCAAAATGCGGGCCGTAACCACGCCATGAGCCACCAATGTCACCGATTTCAACGGCCACACCCCATTGTTTTTCCAGAAATTTTTGTAAGCGATCTTGATACAGCGACTCGAATGGTAGCAGCAGACTCATCAGTCCCACTGCCAATCCGGCGAGCACGATCACCAGCGCCAACAAACCCCGAATTCGAATCCACAGCCCAAACAACCAATGATGTTTTCTGGTTTTAGTCACTGCACTTACCGATCAGAGCAACACCACATCATGCTGGTGTCGCTGGTAGCTGTCTTCGGCCTGAAAGCTGATCCTTTTGCCCAGGGTTTCTTCGAGCTCGGCCACCGTTTCAGAATGTTCATCGATGATGTATTGCACCAGTCGGGGTGAACCGATTACCATCACTTTGCTGGCTTTGAATTGTTTGACTGAGCGGCTGATTTCTCTGAATAATTTGAAACTGATGGTTTGGATGGTTTCTATTGAACCCAAGCCTTGGCACTTATCACAGGGTTCACACAACATGTCTTGCAGATTCTCAGTGGTGCGCTTGCGGGTCATTTCAACCAAACCCAGGGAAGTAAACCCCAAGACATTGGTGCGAGCCGAGTCACCTGCCAGATTTTCTTCTAAGGTTTGTAGGACCTGTGCTTTGTGTTCCTGTTCCAGCATGTCGATAAAATCAATGATGATGATGCCACCGATGTTGCGCAGTCGCAATTGTCTGGCGATGGCATGACAGGCTTCCAAATTGGTTTTGTATGCGGTGTCTTCCAATGATTTGTAACCGACATACTGTCCGGTGTTGACATCAATGGTGGTCATCGCCTCATTTTGATCAAAAACCAGGTTGCCTCCCGACTTGAGTGACACCTGTCGACTGATGGAACGGTCAATTTCATCGTCGATGTGAAATTGGTCAAACAAAGGACGGGAGACCTTGTGTTCAATCAATTCACCTTGCCATTCAGCCGCAAAGTCCTGTAAAAAATCTTGCACCTGTTGGTGCAGTTCAAAGCTGTCTATGGTGATGCGCTTGAGGTCATCGGTGATGTAATCACGCACCAACCGTTTGGCCAGTGAAAATTCACTGTAAATCAATTGTGGCGCTTTGGCTGACTTCAACCGTTCGGATAACTTGCCCCACAAACGGTGTAAGAAACGCCAGTCATGAAACAATTCGGTGTGACTGACTTGTTCGGCATGGGTGCGGGCAATCAATCCGAAGTCAGTGTTATTGGCGTTGATCTTTTGTAACAGTTCGGTCAACCGCGCGCGCTCTTGTTCGTCGGTGATGCGGGCTGATATCGCAGTCAATTGCGGTGCATTAGGCATCATCACCAAGTAGCGGCTGGGGATACTTAATTGGGTGGTGATGCGGGCGCCTTTGCTGCCAATTTGGTCTTTGAAGACCTGAACCACAATCGACTGACCCTCGTGCAGTATTTGGTTGATGGCCGTTTGGTTACCGCCGCCAGTTTCGGTTGCATTCACGGCAAGATCAGAAACATGAATAAAAGCCGCTTTGTTTTCACCGATGTTGACAAAAGCAGCCTGTAATCCAGGCAGCACCTTTTCCACCACACCCTGATAAATGTTACCGACAATGGCATGGTGTTTGCTGCGTTCCAGCCACACTTCAGACAACAGGCCATCTTCAACCAGGGCCACCCGGGTCTCAAAATCATTGCTGTTTATCAGTAGCTCTTTGGGCATCACAAATTCAACTAGTTGCTTATTTGACATCTATGGGCAAGGAAATATCCAATTGCCGCAATAATTGTGTGGTTTCATACAGGGGCAATCCCATGATCGATGAATAGCTGCCCTGAATGCTTTCAATCCACATGGCAGCCATGCCCTGAATGCCATAGGCACCGGCTTTATCCATCGGCTCACCTGAGGCCACATAGGCAGCCAACTCATGTGCCTTGATGGGTGACATGGTCACGGCATTGGCACTGAGTATTGAGGCGGTTTTACCCTGATGGTACACACAGACAGCTGAGTATACTTGATGTGTGCGTCCGGAAAGTTTATTTAACGTTAAAATCGCCATTTCTTCATCAGCGGGTTTACCGAGGATTTCATCGTCAGCGACCACCACAGTATCGGCCGTTAAAACTGGTAAGTGACTGTCAATGCGGCGCTGGGCTGCTGCCGATTTTTCAGTGGCCATGCGCAGGCAATAATCTTTGGCAGGTTCGTTGGGGCGCACCGACTCATCAATATCAACTGGCTCAACTTGAGGTTGCCAGCCTATTTGTTGCAGCAATTCAGCCCGTCGTGGCGAAGCAGAAGCCAAAATAATAGGAAACCTATTCACGGTGATATGGGTGGTTGTTTAACAGACTGTGGGCCCGGTACATTTGCTCAGCGACAATGACCTTGACCAGTTGGTGTGGAAACGTCAATGCCGACAGTGACCACACCTGGTGGGCAGCTTGTTTGATGCTGTGGTCCAAACCATCTGCACCACCGACCATGAGGTTGACATCCTGGCCTTCCATTTGCCAGTTTTTCAAGTGTTTGGCCCATTGCGCAGTAGACACAAGTTGACCGCCTTCATCCAAGGCAATGTTGATGTTTCCAGGATTCAGGTGCTGGTTCAGCAGTGCCGCTTCTTTGGACTTGATTTGCGCCACACTGAGGCCTTTCTGTCTGGCCACTGCTGACAGTTCATGGATGTGTAATTTGAGGTGGTTGGGTAAGCGGTTGTTGTAAGTTTGAAAAGCCACATTCACCCAGTCGGGCATCTTATGCCCAAGGGTCAACAAGCTGACCTTCATTCTTCAGCGGTTTCGTTGATGTCCCAAAGTCCTTCCAGGTGATAAAATTCACGGGCTTCGGCACTCATCACGTGTAATACCGCATCTCCACAGTCCACAATCATCCATTCATCAGAATCCAACCCTTCGGTGCTGAGGATTTGATGGCCAGTTTTTTGAATCTCTTCCATGGCCGTTTCTGCCAAATGTCGCATGTGGCGATTTGAGCTACCTGTGCAAATAATCATGTGATCAGTGACCGATGTGAGGTGACTGACATTGAGACTGATGATTTTTTGCGCTTTGGCGTCATCGAGGGCTTGGGTGATGACTGCTGAAATGGGGTTGGCTTGTTTGGGGTTTTCTTTGATTTCTTGCACAAACTGTTTAATTATGAATCCCTTGCATTTTAACACGCAAAGCATAAAAGCAATAATGCTTTCGCAGGAATCTACTCAATTAGCAGCCAATTTATTCGGGGATTTTGATACAAAATTCACCTCCGCTGTCAGATAATCCAAAAAATCTGGTCTGTAGAGGTACTTTGGCCAAGCAATCAGAGACAAAATTAGCCGCCACTGGCGATAGATAAAACCCACAAAAATTGCTACAATCTTTGCAAAGTAAGGTACCGATTTATGACCCTGCCTGATAACAACAAGAACCCACAAAACCTCAGCACCCTCAAAATGACTCGCACACCTCACCTGGATCAGGGTTGTGTGGAGGCCAAGCGCGCTGAGATAAAAGCCCACTTCATCAATGGTTATGAAACCTATGAGGACCTGTTCAAGTGTCTGGCCGACGACTCCTGCTTCTATGCACAACCCGAGCCTCTGCGCCACCCTTTGATTTTCTATTACGCTCACACGGCGGTTTTTTTCGTCAACAAACTCAAGGTCGCCAAAATCATTGACCACAGCATCGATGAGTCCATTGAATCGATGATGGCCATTGGCGTGGATGAAATGTCCTGGGACGATTTGAACGAAGCCAATTATGATTGGCCTGAAGTCACTGCCGTGCAGGCTTATCGTGACCAGGTTAAGGCGCTGGTGCTGTCTTTGATTGATACCCTGCCCCTGACTTTGCCGATGCAATGGGAGGATCCGTTTTGGATCATCATGATGGGCACAGAACATGAACGCATACACCTGGAAACCTCGGCGGTGCTGATTCGCCAACTGGACATCACTCAAGTGCGCAACAGACCTAGCTGGCCCCGTCACCAGAGCGACCACGATGTGGTGGCCAATCGCTTGTTACCGGTACCTGCGGGGACAGTACTTCAAGGCAAGCAGTGGCCTGGTAAAACCTATGGCTGGGACAATGAATACGGCCACCAACAATCCGAAGTATCGGCATTTAAAGCCAGTCAATACTTGGTATCGAACCATGAATTCAAACAATTTGTCGATGACGGTGGTTACCAAGACCAAAAATGGTGGACCGAAGAAGGTTGGCTGTGGCGCGAATACCAACAAGCATCGCACCCCATCTTTTGGCTTAAGCGCCAAGACCAATGGTATTACCGCAGCATGACCGAAGAACTGCCGATGCCCTGGAGTTGGCCCGTGGATGTCAATTACCTGGAAGCCAAAGCCTTCTGTAATTGGCTGGCAGCGCGCAATGGCAAGGCCATCAGGTTACCCACCGAAGCTGAATGGTATCGCTTGTATGATCACACCATGACCGAACACTACCCCAACTGGTCGCAAACACCAGGCAATATTGACCTGGCTTATGCAGCTTCATCAGTTCCTGTTGATCGGTTCACTTTTGGCGAACAAGGCTTTGGTGACGTGATCGGCAATGTTTGGCAATGGACAGAATCAGCCATTGATGGTTTCGATGGCTTTAAAGTACATCCGGCTTATGACGATTTTTCCGTACCCACATTTGATGGGCAACACAATTTAATCAAAGGTGGCAGTTGGGCCAGTACCGGTAATGAGGTGCTCAAATCGGCTCGCTATGCCTTTCGCCGCCATTTCTTTCAACACGCAGGTTTTAGATACGTCGAATCGGAGCAAACAGTGGACCAAACTTTCAACACCTATGAAACAGATGAATTGATTTCACAATATTTGGAGTTTCATTACGGTAAAACCTACTTTTCGGTACCCAACTTCCCCAAAGCCTGTATCGAAGCCCTGATACCACATGTGGATCCCCAGATGAACGGTAAGGCCCTGGATTTGGGTTGTGCTGTTGGCCGCAGCGCGTTCGAATTGGCCCGATATTACGATCATGTCGATGCCTTGGATTTTTCCACCCGCTTTATCCGCAATGCCATCAACCTGGTTGAACACGGTGAAGTGAAATACCTGATTCCAACTGAAGGTGAAATCACCGAGCTGAAATCGTTTCAATTGGCCGACCTCGACTTGGGGGATAAAATTCACAACATTGATTTTGCTCAAGGCGATGCCTGTAACCTCAAAGAAAAATACGATGACTATGATTTGATCTTTGCCGGTAACCTGATTGATCGATTGTACCAGCCCAAACAGTTTCTGCTATCCATTCAGGAACGCATCAAACCAGGCGGTTATCTGGTACTGACCTCACCTTATACCTGGCTGGAAGAGTTCACCGAAAAGCACAACTGGTTGGGCGGCCTCAAAGTCAACGGCGAAAATGTCACCACCTTGGATGCCTTGAAAACCCTACTTAAACCCAGTTTTGACATGGTCGCCATGCCCATGGATGTGCCTTTTGTGATTCGGGAAACCGCCCGCAAGCACCAACACACCATCGCACAACTGACCATATGGAAAAAACACCGTTGAAGTGAAATTCAAGCCCTTTCAAATGGCAACAATCAGTGGGCAGCTGAACCAACAGTCGCCCACTGGCACTTTGCAGAACTGGCACAGCAGCAACCCACAACCGATGGACTGGGACGCCTTGGCACAATTGACTGGGGTCGACTTCGGCCACAGCTTGATGCAGGCTCCCTTGGGCTATGAAGCAGTGGTTGGCAGAGCCGGCTTGCACCGGGTGCTGTGTGAACAATATTACCCCAATCTTGATGCGGCCCACTTGGTGACCACCAGTGGCGCACAGGAGGGCATCTTTCTGGTGATGCAGGCCCTGTTACAACCGGGCGACCAGGTGATTACCTTCACACCTTGTTTTGAACCTTTGGTGACGGTGGCGGCAGAGACCGGTGCAGAAGTCACCACCCTGCCCCTCACAGAATCCAATGAGGCTGGCTGGAGCATAGACTGGCAGCAGCTGGACCAAACCATGGGCCCAGATACCAAAATGTTGGTCATCAACTTTCCCCACAACCCCACCGGTGGCCATATCAGCCAAGCCGAAATGGACAAGCTGGTTACCTGGTGTGAACAACATGGATGCTGGCTGCTCTCAGATGAGGTCTTCAGGGGGCTGGAGCACCAACCAGAACAACGCCTTGCACCAGCAGCGACACTTTATGATCGCGCCATAAGCTTGGGCGTGATGTCCAAAGCCTTGGGGCTACCCGGTATTCGCCTGGGTTGGCTGGCCACACAAAACCAGGCCTTAATCCAACGGTTATCAGAAATCAAATCCCACCTGTCCATCTGTCAAAGCAGCCTGGATGCTGAGTTGAGTCAAGCCATCATTCCACACAGCGAAGTCATTTGGCAACACCACGTAAGCCGCATCAACAGCAACAAAGCGGCTTTGCATAAAATCCTACAAGATCATGAAGACTTCAGCTGGCACCAACCCACCGCTGCGGCCACTGGTTTTATTCAATTGAATACGGAGAAAGGACAAGATTATGCCTTTCAACTGGCCAAAGCACAGCAAGTCATGGTGTTGCCTAACGAAGCTTTTTTGACTGATCGTCAAGGCTTCAGAATCACTTTGGGAGGAACTGACCCGTCCCAGGCCAAGTGGCTGACTTCAGGCAGCTGAATTTATGCCAACACAAATCAGCCCACACAAGTTGGGTTTTAAGCCAGATTGACCACCTTGAGTCCTGGGTTGATCTCGGCAAATCCAACCACCAGATTCCGCCCCCTGTTTTTGGCCTCGAACAAGGCTAAATCTGCGTGGGTCAACAGCATAGACATGCGGTACCCGGATATTTCCGTGGTGGTGAATCCGAAACTTGAGGTGATGTTGAAATCGGAACCAGAAGGTGAACAATCCATGTGTTCAATGTCATTTCTGATCTGATCGAGAACGGCGAACATGTCTGGTTCAGAAATCCCTTCAATCACCAAACAAAACTCTTCACCACCCAATCGCGCCAACAAAGCCTTGTCCCCGGTGATGTGCTGACAGGCCTTCACCACATGCCTCAAGACCCAATCACCCACCAAGTGTCCGTACATGTCATTGACTCGCTTGAAATGGTCTAAATCCAATATCGCCAAATTAACGGGTTCCTGTGACTCATGATTGCGGTGGAGCATGGCCCTGAGTTTTTCTTCGAATGCCTTGCGGGTGAACACTTGGGTCAAGTGATCTACTTCGGACACTTCTTTGAAATAGTCATGCCGCTTTTTCAGTTTGTATGCCCACAGGCCCAATAAACACAGCAAACTGATCACCAACATCATCAACAGTTTCTGGTTTTTGTTGGACTCTTCGGCCAATTCATTTTCCAAAGCCAACAAGTGGTTGTTTTGTTTCAATTGTTGAATTTCAATCTGCTTGGCCAAGTTGTCGTGTTTGGCCGACATGTAAGCCATCTGTTTGGCCTTGGATTGGTTGTAAATTTCATTTTCGATGACGTTGATTTTAGAGGTCAACTCATAGGCTTTTTGGAAATCGCCTCGATCAATGGCGTCATTAACCAAAATGTTCATGGCGTCGACCACTTGCGAAGTGTTACCTGATTGAGCGCTGCCATCAATGGCTTTTTGTGCACTCAATATGGCCTGCTCTGTATTCTTTTGGAGGTCATAGACTTTGGCCAGTGCCATGTCTTTCATGCCGATCAGGTTGTTGTAACCAAATTTTTCAACACTGCTTTCCAACGCCTTTATTCGGTTTAGCAGGTAGCCCAGCCTTTCTTGGTCTTGGGCTTGCCCTGCATTATCTAATTCTAAATTGACCCAATTCAATTCCAGCAGTGAGGAATAAACAAACTCTTGTTGTTTTTTACATTCATTGATGTTTTTAATCACCTCATCTTCACTGATCAACTGGTTAAGCATGAACTCGCCACGCATTTTATAAACCGAGGCTTTGCACAACAATTTAGCATCTGGATTGGCAGAAATGACCAGTTCAGCGTATTTAATGCTCATGTCGTAGATTTCCATCAAGCTGTAGACGATTGAAGACACCAAATTCACCCGATTGGTGGCAGCTTGATCATCAACTGAACTGACATGTTCCAGTGCGTAATCTAGGTTCTCCAACGCTTGATCATATTGTCTGCTGATGGCTTGAATGTTGGCCAAAGTCGCCTTGATGCGGACCTTGGTATAGGCGTGTTTGGATTCATCAAACAGGCGACTGAGCTTCACTTGGGCCTGGTCAAAGTTACCATCCAGAACAGCAACATAATCTTCCAGGTACTGAATCATTTCTTGTTGTGCCTCGGTGGCATCAGGTTTTCTGCTAATGAGTTCAGCCAGGTAAATCTTGAATTGATCTGATTTAGAGATTTTGACGTGGTCTGTTTTTAGTATCAATTCAGAGGTAGTGATGTCATCCAGCTGCTCTTGAGCCTGAACCATGGCTGGCACAGTCAAACCAACCAAGATCAAAATGGCCACTACAGCAAGTAAAGAAAGGCGTTTCATTGTGCGAATAAAAAAACATCCTAAATCATTAGGATGTTTTCTATCTGAGTCAGTGGTTTATTCTTTTTCGTCGTTGGGTTCTACAGCACAAATTAATTCACGGCTGTTTTTGAAAGTTTCTTCAATTAAATCGACATGGTAATGGGCTGATTCCATCATGTCTTTCACCGATGCATGTTGCTTCAGTGAAGTGGTTTGTCCTATTGTTTCCAGTTGTTCAACCAAAGATTTCATATCATTCCTCTTTTTTGATGTTAATGGAACTTAAATAATACCATGTAATCAGCACAATTTGACAAGTCAATGATTCTAAACATGTTTTTGCTCAAAATTGAACAACATTAATACTGATTGATCTTGTCAGCCAACTTTAAAGCCAACTCCAACATCGGTTCATTGGGTATTTTTTCATGTTTGGGAGGGATCACCAAAGTAGTTTTGAGGTTAACGGTCTGTTGAGCCAAGTCCTTTAAAGCCATGCGGTCTTCCCTGACTTCTTCAATCGGTAACACAGCGCACTCATACAATATCACTTCATGGTCAGCTGGGTAGGTTTCCAGCAACAAGTCCACCAGTAGTTGGCGTTGTTCTGGTTGGGTTTCGAACTTTTTCATGGCTTTATCACCTGCCATTCCGATTTGCCACAACACCAAGTACGCCGAAGGATCAAACGGTCGATGATTGAACAAAAACTGGCTGGCTTCAAAATGAGCACAACCCACTTTACCTGGATCAATACCCAAGTCAGCATACAAACAATCCTCGGCAGAGACGCCTGGTTCCATGTGCGCTTTGAAGCCTTCAGCCCTGGCTTGTTTGATGGATTCGTGTGGCGGCCAAGCAAACACGCCAGGATGACCATAAAAAGCCCCACACACCTGTTTGCCTGCGCGCACTTCATTCATGATGGCTTCAACCATATTGCGGTAAGAAACCATCCGCGAAGTCCCCTCCTCATAGTGGCTTTGTAAGCTGATGACGTTGTCATTCATGGTCCTGACCCACTCTTCAATGAGGTGATTGGATGCGGCCACAAACACCACGTCAGCTTGTTCAATAAAATTTCTGGATATGGGGGTGATGTGCGCACCTAATGTCATGCCTAAGCCGACATTGACTAAACTTCCCTTTTTCATTTAAGGACTCCAATTTAAAAATGTGATTAAAATGTTTTGGCAAGCTTGGCAAACCCAACCTTATCCAAAGACCAAATATTCATTTGCCGATTTTTCTCAGGTTCATCAACAACCTGTGCCAGCCTCATCCCGAACCTGCTGTTGATTTTGTTGGCAGCCTGATTCTCAATGTTGCAACGCGAGATAATCCGATCTGCATGGCAGTCATTAAATAAAACTGTATAAACTTTTTTTCTGATGACATTGGTCAATCCCTTCCCTTGATAGTCCTGAGCCAAAACCGTGCCTGATTCGTAAGTGTCATTGGCTTTCAATACCAAACCGACAATGCCAATTTTTTGTTGGTCATCAAAGACAACATAATTGATTTGGGTTTTCTCGCGGTATGCTGTGTAATCACAAAGTTCATCAAAAAATGCCACCATCTGCGCAGGATCTTTAAAAAAATGAATGAACCTCATGGTTTCTTGGTCGCCAAACAGCGACATAAAAAAAACTTTATCTGCCGGCTGAATCAATTTCAGTTTGATGTGGGTGTTTGGCACCAGAATTTCAGCAGGCAGCATTTACTTGTGACCATTGACTGGCACAAAGGCCACCACTCGGTTTCTGCCTTTGTTTTTGGCCTCAAACAATGCCACATCGGCATGGGTCAAAAGCATCGGCAGGTTATATCCTGACACGTCAGAAGAAGTCACCCCGAAACTGGCAGTGACCGACAGTTCAGCGCCTGAATCATTGCAATCAAAATCTTCAATGGCCTGACGCATTTTTTCGACTTTGGCCATCATCACATCAGCAGGGACGCCATGCATCACCACGCAAAACTCTTCACCGCCCAAGCGCGCAATCATCATGTTGGCTTCCATCATCTCTTTAATCACATAGACCACATTTTTCAACACCCAGTCGCCGATCAAATGGCCGTGGGTGTCATTGACTTGCTTGAAGTGGTCCAAATCCATGATGGCCACATTGACCGTATCCTTGTGGGCTCGACTGGCATCCAGCACCTTGTGAACTTGTTCTTCAAAGGCTTTGCGGGTCAACACCTTGGTCAAGTGATCTATCTCAGAGACCCCTTTGAAATAATCATGCCGTTTTTTGATTTTGAACAACCACAACAACACCAAGGCCAACAAAGTCAGAATCAGCAAAATCACCAAACGCTGATTATTGGCCTCTTGCTTGGCCAGTTTTTTCTCGAGTTCCAGCACGGCTTTTTGCTGATTCAATTGTTCGATTTCAAATTCTTTTGCCAGATTCGCATGTTTGACCGTCATAAAAGCCAATTGCTTTGACTTTGACTGATCATATATTTGCAATTCAGCCAGGTTCTTTTTTTTCAGATAATCATACGCACTTTCAAAATCTTGTCTTTGTCGCGCTTCAGCTTCAAGCACATCTAACGCCAGAATCAATTGTTCTGATGCCCCCAGATTTTCGTTCAATTGAAGGACTTCCTGGCCCAAACTTCTGGCGTTCTCATAATCCTCATTCAGTAAAGCAATTTTGGCACTCACTGAGGTAAAAGCCACTTGAACATTTTTATATGGTGAGCGATCTATTTCTGACTTGAGGTCATTAACTAACTCTGTGTATTTTTCTATTTCAGATTGATCCAAATTTTCCTGGCTTAAAATTTCCTTGAGAAATTCAAGAATGATTGAATTGGCCAGTACATGGTGCCCACTGTCTCTGCACTTTTTAGCACTGTCTTCAATTTGTGAAAACGGGGGAATTTCCTGTCCCGTACTGATTTCCCTGAGTGTATTGCTGAAGGCAAAACGACATTCACTTTCACTGTCCTGATTGATATTAAACAACAATTCACTGTAATTTGAGCTGAGCTCATGTTGGTCTAAAATATTGTAAACACTAGACGCACCAGAATAGGCGATTCCTTTGGTCACCATATCCACCGTTTGATCCGCATTTTGTATGGCATTATCTATGTGCGTGGATGCTTTGACATAATCACCGCTGATGGCACTGATGTTGGCAATCAGAGCATCCAGTCTGACCCTGGCCCGTAAATCATCACAACCAGTAATGATTTCTTCCATGTCACGCAAAGCTTTCATGGAGTCCCCGCTGAAAGCAGTCTGGTAGGCTTGCAAAAATTTGAAATGACAAAATTGATAAGATGACATCTTATCAATGGATGGTAAAAGGTCATCTAACCCATCCGAGAACGCTTGCGGATCACTGAGCCTCAGTAATTCAAGCCTCTTGATTTCAGTTGTGATTTGATTGGGCTCACCTTGGGGGTGAGTTTGTTGACCATTAACATTTGTGCTGACAGTAAGGACCAGCACAGAAACAATCCAAAGCCGAGAAATGGCTTTCATCAGGTTCATATCAATGGTCAACTTATTTGTATTTATTATTATTCCTCGCTGTCGTCGTCATCGTCGGGCAACAAAATACAAATCAAATCCGTTGTTTTGGATTGAAGTAATTTGAATGCATGTTGTTCTACATTAAATGACTCATACATTTGAGATACTGAATCAAGTTGTTTTAACGACATGGTCTGCCCCATTTTCTCAAGAATTCCCACACTTACCTTCATGAATTTTCCTCTATTAGATTAATTAGTTGTTGTCATTTTTAACGACGAAAAAATCTTACCATGTAAATCAAAGTACTAACAACTGATTTATCTGTCATGTTCATTCAGTGTCATTTCAAAAGTCCATTGATTAACATGCTTTTCATTAACATCTGACAAACGGTTCTCTTCAAGCACGAAACCTATTCTTCGACAGCTGGCATTGGCAGCTGCATTGTCTTTATCAACCAACACGGTACATCTTTTAACCGGAAAATATCTGGTGGCTTCTTTCATCACTGCAAACTGTGCCCAAACACTGGCACCCATTTTTTGAAATTCTGGTGCAATGATAGTTCCTGTTTCAATTGATTCGGTTGGCGGACACCATTTAGCACTGATGACACCAACGGATCTTGAGTCACCTGAACTTTCTATGACAAAGTACAAGGCCCGCTTGCGTTCTATGGCCTTTAACATGTTGTTAAATAACTTCTTAAAATCAGATTGGCTTAAGGGTTCGGCTATGTAAGTCATAACATCTGAGTTGGTGTACAGTTCACTAACGAAACCGAAGTCTTTTTCGCACAACATCCTTAATGTGAATTGGTTTTCTGACTTGATAATCTTCTGAATGTGGTTAAACATGACCTATGATATCCTATTTTAAATGATAAACCGCCCATGATTACCGCCTTTAAATACACCCTATACATTTTGACGACCTTGGCTTTGATTGTCGGCGTTCGCTGGTGGTTGAAACAGCGCCGTCGCCAACGGGTATTTGCTTTAGATACGCCTGAACCCTGGGTTGAAGTGATCAAAAACAATGTGGCCATTTATCATTTTTTGCCAGCACAGCTACAGCGTGAATTGTTAGGCCATGTGAATGTGTTCTTATCGGAAAAATATTTTTCCGGTCACGCTGGGTTGGAAGTGACTGATGAAATGCGAGTAACCATCGCCGCCCAAGCGTGTTTGTTGTTATTGAATCGCAAAACCCGATATTTTCCGCATTTGCGGACCATCATGATTTATCCGGCAGGTTTCAAAAACCCCAATCACGAAAAACCGGGTCACCACTTGGGCGAATCCTGGACCCGTGGACCAGTGATTCTGTCGTGGTCTGATGCCATACATGGTGGCAAAAATGCCCGTGATGGCAACAATGTGGTCATCCATGAATTTGCTCATCAGTTGGATCAAGCCGATGGTGGCGGTGACGGTCGACCGGTGTTGGATCAGCACCTGATCAGACCGTGGGCTCAGGTCATGAGCAAGGAATTCAAACAGCTCAAAAAACATGCTGCCCTGAATGACCCCAGCTTTTTTGATCATTACGGCGCCACCAACCCGGCAGAATTTTTTGCGGTGACCACCGAACATTTCTTTGAACAACCCCGAACTTTCAAGCGCAAGCACCCAGACTTGTATGCCTTGTTACAAAAATATTACTGTGTAGATCCGGCCGAATGGTTAGAAAATAAATTGTTTAATTGATGAACCTCCGTAACTTTTTAAAGTCTGAAGCGTTAATAGGGGCAACAACGAACGATAAAGGCAGGAAAAGATCATGTTTAAGCACAACCACATCACGGCATTCATCAAGGTGAGTTTATTTACCACAATGGTTTTTGGTGGTTTATTGGCTCAAAGCTGGGCCACCACACAGTTTTCAGATGCTGTGATGAAAATGAACATTGAGTTCGTTGCCACCGAAAACGACAAACCTGGCAGCCAAAGCACCACCCAAAAAGCTTCCATGACAGTACACAACGAGCAAGAGTCCAGCATCGCCTTCGGTGACCACCAACTGGACATCAAAACCACATTCTTTGGTTGGGAAGATGATGCCAAGGAACACGAACAGGTTTTGGCAGAAATTAAAATTCAGAAATTGGCAGAGGACGGGCAATACCACTTGGTTACCTCCCCTTCTTTGTTGATTGATCGCAATGAATGGGCAGCAGTTACCATAGACGCCTTGCAAGGTGAAGCCGCGATTGAGCTGAAAATGCAATTCAAAGACTTATTTAGGGCCCAGACAGCTGCCGCCATTGAATCAGCCCACTCATTGAACAAACCCACTTCAGGGCCTACTTCAGGCGATTAAGCAACCCTGATAACAGTCAAGTGCTTGAAGGGTGTGTACAGCACCAGTGAACGCTGTTCAGCCGTTCACACATGCCCTTCAAGCGCCTCCCATTATTAACATTGGACTAATACTGCGGATGTCGTTGGTTTATTGTTTATGCTTGAGAACACTTCGACAGGCTCAGTGACCTAGAAATGACAGTCCTCACCCACACTTAGACAGGCCTCCTGTTAAATATACCTAAAGACTCAGCACCTTTAAATTCCGACGACCCACCATTAATTCAATCATACTCGAACCTAAACGAAAACGCTTCCCGCCTCCCCTCTTGAGAGGGGAATGAGGGGTGTGTTGGGATGATGAAGGAAAGAAATTATTTTGAAATTATTCGAAATTGATTTAAGTACAATCAATTGATTCGGATGTTTCTAAACAATTCGACAAACGCCTTGAACTTGATAGCTGGCGAGACGGCGGCACTCCATATGTACCAGGTGGCTGATCTTGTTGAAGTGTTCAGTGAGCTCCAGCCTTTCCTCGCTGGAGCCATTGAACCTGTGTTTGTGATTTTGGTGTTGCCGGAAAAAACTTACACCATCATTGCTTTTGCAGCAGTTTCAAAATACTGGAGAAGTCTTTAGTACCTGAACCGGCGGCTTGGTGAATCTGGTACAGCTGTGCTGACAAGGCGCCCAGTGGCGTGGCACTGTTGGACTTGGCGGCCAGTTCTTGGGAGAGGCCCAAATCCTTGCTCATCAAATTAACCATAAATCCACCGTTGTAATCATTACTGGCGGGCACATTGGGCATCACCCCAGGATAAGGGTTATAGACTTGCAATGACCAGTTGTTTCCAGAGCTGGCTTTCATGATTTCGGACATGACTTTCGGGTCCAGGCCTTGGGAAGCACCCATGTTCAGCGCTTCAGCAGTACCTATCATGTGAATGGCCAGCAACATGTTGTTACAAATTTTCGCTACTTGACCCGCTCCTGACGCACCGGCATGGAAGATGTGTCTGCCCATGGCACTGAGTACCGTTTTGGCCGCTTCAAAGTGCGCCGCTTCGCCACCACAAATAAAGGTCAAGGTGCCGGCTTCCGCAGCTGCGGTACCACCTGAAACTGGCGCATCAATCATGCGGATGCCCTTTTGTTCACAGGCTTTGGCCACGGCTCTGGCATCGTCGGCGGCAATGGTCGATGAATCGATGATCAACACGCCTTCTTTGACGTCATGAATCAAACCGTTGTTGCCGGTGTATAAAGATTTAACAATGGCACCATTGGGCAGCATAGAAATGATGACATCAGCCTCTTTCACGGCCGATTTGGCATTGTCTGCTGCACCGGCTCCGGCTTGTTTCAAATCCGCCATCACGTCCTTATTCAAATCATAAACGGTGACTTCATATCCATGTTTCAGTAAGTTTTTAGCCATTGGGCCACCCATGTTGCCCAAACCGATAAATGCAATGTGTTGACTCATGTTAGTTCCTGCCTGTTAGTTGAGTTGTGGTTCAGTGAAATAGGCTTCCACCATTGCCGGCGTGATGTCGGCAACGTCGGAGACGCTCCATTGAGGCTGGTTGTCTTTATCTATCAATAAAGCCCGTATGCCTTCAGGTAAATCAGGGTGCATGGCGCACTGGGTGGAAACCACCAGCTCCATGGCAAACACTTCAGCCAGGCTCATGTAGCGAGCCCGTTTGATTTGTTCACGCACCAAATACAAGGTCATGGGACACCCATGCAACAAACCGGCAGCAGCTTTTGATAACCACTTGTCTTCGGTTTCCAGTTCTTTGAATTGTTGAACCACATCCACCAAGTTAACTGGTGCCATCAGTTCATTGATCAGTTCATAGTTAACCCACAAAGCCGATTCATGGACCCGTTGTTCCATTTGTACCGACTGAATGGCAGCAGTGATGCCATCATGGCTGCCATCAGATTCTAATATGGCCAGTTGCATGTCAGCCAGGTCATCGGTGGCCACAGCAAAATCAGCCAAGCCAGTGAACAAGGCATCGGCGGCATTCATGCGTGCACCAGTCATGCCCAAAAATTCAGCACAACGGCCGGGCATGCGATTGAAAAACCAGGAAGCACCGACATCAGGATACAACCCAATGGTTACTTCAGGCATGGCTATCATCGAACGTTCGGTGACAATGCGGTGTGAACCCGCTGCGGCCACACCCAAACCGCCACCCATGACAATGCCATCGGCATAAATGATGACAGGTTTTGGGTAGGTATGAATGGTTTGATCAAGCTGGTACTCTTTGGTGAAGAACTCATGCGCTTTGGCGGGGACTTCACCTTCAGCAGTTTCCTGCATGGAGTGATAGAGCATCACCACATCGCCTCCGGCACAAAAAGCTTTTTCACCTTCGCCTTCTATCCACACCACTTTCACGCGTTCATCTTCGGCCCACAAATCCAGCGTGGCTTGTAAAGCTTCGATCATATCAGTTGACAAGGCATTCAATGCTTTGGGTTTATTCAAAACAATTTTACCCAACAAACCGAAATCAGCTTCAACCAAGGTGGCTTCTACGTGTTCACTCAACAAATGTGCGTTACTTTCAGTCATCAAATGATCACCTCGGTGGCCCCTTCTTGTAAGACTTTGCGGGATATAATCAGCCGCATGATTTCATTGGTACCTTCTAAGATCCGGTGTACGCGGGTATCACGGACATGGCGTTCCAACGGGTATTCTTTGATGTAGCCATAACCACCATGTAGTTGCAGTGCTTCATCACAAATTTGAAAACACACATCGGTGGCAAAGCGTTTGGCCATGGCACAATAAGCCGAAGCTTGCTGGTGCTTGTTGTCTAATTTGACTGCTGCCAGCCGCACCATTTGTCGCGCTGCTATCAATTCGGTAACCATATCAGCCAGTTTAAACTGTAACGCTTGAAAAGACGCCAAGGTTTTACCAAATTGTTTGCGCTCCAACATATAAGCCTGCGCTTCATTGACTGCGGCTTGTGCGGTACCTAAAGAACAGGAGGCAATGTTGATGCGACCGCCATCAAGACCTTTCATGGCAAACTTAAAGCCTTCGCCTTCTTGACCAATCAGGTTCCCAGCTGGGATCTTCACGTCTTCAAAGGTAATCAGGCGGGTCGGTTGTGAATTCCAACCCATTTTGTCTTCTTTCTTACCGTAAGTGATGCCATCGGCATCGGCGGGCACCAAAAAGCAAGATACGCCTTTGGGGCCGGCTTCGCCAGTGCGAGCCATAACAATCAAAACTTCGGTTGAGCCAGCACCAGAAATAAAGGTTTTGCTGCCGTTCAGCACATAGCTGTCACCACTTTTGTTGGCGGTGGTTTTCAGGTTTCCGGCATCAGACCCGTGTCCAGGTTCAGTCAGACAGTAAGAGGCCAACAATTCACCAGAAGTTAACCGAGGTCCCCACTCAGCTGCCAATGTTTCGCTGGCAAAAGTGGTTAACATCCAGGCACACATGTTGTGGATGGTTAAATAAGCTGTGGTTGAGGTGCAATGTTTGGACATTTCCTCAAATATCAGCGAGGCATCCAAACGACTCAACCCCAAGCCACCGTAGGCTTCGGGAGAATAAATGCCCAAGAAACCCAGCTCACCGGTTTTTCTGATCACATCAACGGGAAAAAAGCTTTCTTCGTCCCATTTGGCCGCATGTGGCGCCATTTCTTTGGCTGAAAATTCTTTGGCGGCATCGACAAATGCTTGTTGGTCTTCGCTCAGTTCAAAATCCATACTCAATTCCTCGTTACAGGTTGATGGTGGCATTCGGTGCGGCATCGTCTGGAATATCAGACTCAAACCATCGCGAAGTCACGGTTTTGGTTTCGGTGTAAAAACGCACGGCTTGTTTACCGTAGGCATGTTGATCACCATAGAACGATTTGCGCCAGCCAGTGAATGAGAAGAATGGCAGAGGCACAGGGATGGGAATGTTGATGCCCACTTGGCCAACCTTGATCTCGTGTTGGAATTTTCGGGCAGCCGCACCCGAGGAAGTGAACAATGAGGTGCCGTTTCCATAAGGGTTGTTGTTGATTAATTCGATGGCCTCTTCCAGAGTATCTGCCGTCATCACGCACAACACGGGACCAAAAATTTCTTCGTTGTAAATGCGCATGTCGGTGGTGACATCAGTAAATAAGCTGGGACCTAACCAGTTGCCATTGGGGTAACCTTCAACCTCATAACCACGTCCATCCAATAACAATTGAGCGCCTTCATCCACACCTGATTGAATCAGACCTTCCACCTTGGCTTTGGCTTGTGGTGAAATCAAGGGGCCGTAAAATGATTCAGGCTTTTCCCAGTGGCCTGGCTTCATTTCTGCCATTTTGCCTTTGATCTCATCAATCCAGTCTTTGGCTTCACCCACCAAAACAGCCACAGAAATGGCCATACAACGTTGACCAGCAGCACCACAAGATGAACCAGCAATGTTATTGATGACCTGGTTTTTGTTGGCATCCGGCATCACCACCATGTGGTTTTTGGCACCAGCAAAAGCTTGTACGCGTTTCAAGTTAGCCGTACCGGTTTTGTAGATGTGTTCACCGACAGGTACCGAACCCACAAATGAGATGGCTTCGATGTCGTCATGATTAAGGATTTGGTCCACTTGGTCTTTACCACCATGCACCACTTGCAATACGTCTTTCGGGAAACCGGCTTCATAAAACAGCTCTGCCAAACGCATCGGGGTATTGGGGTCTTGCTCAGACGGTTTCAACACAAAGGTGTTACCGCAAACCACCGCCATCGGAAACATCCACAAAGGAATCATGGCCGGAAAATTAAATGGCGTGATGCCTGCACAGACACCCAGCGGTTGAATCAAGGAATAAGTATCCACTTTGGAAGCCACATTCTCTACCGTTTCACCCATCATCATTGATGGGATGTTGGCGGCATGTTCGGCCACTTCAATGCCACGCCAAACATCGCCTTTGGCATCTTCAAAGTTTTTACCGGTTTCCTCAGCCAAAATTTCTGCCAATTCATCGTGGTGTTCTTTCAGCAAATGCTGAAAGTTCAACATCATCCGTGCCCTTTTGGTGACCGGCACGTCTTTCCAAGTTTCAAAAGCTTTTTTGGCAGAGGCTATGGCCCGTTCCATTTCGGCTTCGGTGGCCATGGGCACCTGACAAATGGCTTCATTGGTGGCTGGATCGGTCACATCCATCCAGTCATTTGATTCGCTGATGACGGACTGACCGTCGATAAACATGGAGACTTTGCGTGTCATAGGTATACCTTTTTATATTGTTTGGTGGGCCTGGGCCTGAACCAGTCATACGGCTTGTCCCGAGGACAGTCGCTAGCTTGTCAGCACCCAGGGTCAAGTTCATTCAATGATTTGTGTGGACTCAAGCAGGATGTCCCCCTGAAGAATCGTTGCTCTGGCGAGTTTGACCTCGGAAAATGAGCGGCGATATTGTACCACCAAATCGGTCTAAAATACATGCCACAACAGCTGAAATACATCAGCAAAGTCACTGACCATGCCGTTGCTTGCATAAGCAGTCAAAGCTTGGCTGTTCCAGGTAAACAACAAGTCAAGTTGGGACAGTGAGTTGGTTAACTGCTGGCATACCCAGGCCAAATTTTTTGAAGCAATTAAAAATATGCTGATTTTGACACCGTCATGCCGCTGGGTTTGCTAAACTCATACATCACATATACATTTAATCACACCGCCATGAAACTGCTTTCAACTTGTCTACTCGCTTTGGGCCTGGTGGCTTGCGCCTCAGATCCCATTGACCCATTGAACCCATCTCAGCAAGCCAACAACAAACGACAACCTCACTGCCAGGTGGGTTATGAACCGGTTTATGCCACCGAAATCATCATCAAGTCAGATGATGAAGACAAGAAAACTGGAACCACACAACCCACTTATAAATGCGAACCAATTAGATGATTCAATGCTGACGGTTGACCACTATTCACTCGTGGATAGACAAGCGGTTCATGGCATCATTCAGGGATTGTTCCAGCGCTTCAATCCTGTCCAGCAGGTTTAACACCACATCAATGCCTTGCGGGTTCACTTCCAGATCGTGGTGGATGCGCACCATGCGATCCAGTCTGCTGATTTGGTTTTCAGGCACCACTTTTTGACCTTGCAGGTCTTGTGTTTCCAGTAAACCGACTTCTTCCAATTGTTCAATAAAAACAGGCTCTATCCGATAATGACGACAAATAATATGGATGGTTAAGGGTTGGTTATCACTCATGACATGTCCCTCAGTTGTGCAAATAATTCAAGTTCCCGCTCTGACAGCTTGGTGGGGATTTGCACATGATAAGTCACGTACAAATCGCCTTTGACTTCATCTTGTTTGTATTTGGGGAAACCCTTGCCTTTGAGCTTAACCTGGCTGTTGTTTTGGGTACCGGGTTTGATGCTCAATTTAACCTGACCATCAAGCGTATCTAAAATGATTTCACCACCCAGCACAGCGGTATAAAGATCCAACTTGACGGTGCGGTACAGGTTGGCCTTGTCCCTTTTGAACGCGGTGTTGTTTTGAATGTTAAAACGCACATACAAATCACCGTTGGGGCCACCATTGGAACCTGGTTGCCCAAAACCTTTCAAACGGATGCGTTGGCCATCGGTGACACCAGCAGGAACCGTGATGCGCACATTTTTACCGTTGATTGATAAGGTTCTTTTTTGGCTGTGCATCACTTCGGTTAATGGCAGGGTTAATTCGGCCTGAACATCTTCACCCCGAAAACGGGCTTGCTGTCCACCAAAGCCATAGCGGCTCCCGCTGGTAGCGCCCCCTTGCCCAAACACAGACTCAAAAAACTCAGCAAAATCTGCTTCCTCGGGTCCACCACCGGAGCTGTACTGCTGGTGTTGGTACTGTCCACCTGAACCGGCAGATTGGCGCGCCTTTTCATAGGCACCGGCCTGTTGCCAGTGTTCGCCCAACTGATCGTACTTCTTGCGGTTTTCAGCTTTACCCAAGACCTGATAGGCCTCATTGATTTCTTTAAACCGAGTTTCAGCTTGCGGATCATTGGGATTCACATCAGGGTGGTATTTGCGTGCCAGTTTTTTATAGGCTTTTTTGATTTCTTGTTGGCTGGCTGATTTATCGACCCCCAACACCTGATAATAGTTTTTTGCTGCCATGAGCGATGTATTAAAGTATTTTCAATGGGTGAAATGTGGGGTTTCAGCGCCATTTTTCAAGCTTTCATTGGCAGTCATTTTACTTGTTATTACAGCCACTTACACTGAATCAAAATGGCCAAAAAAAACGCAACCTGCCTGTCCCTGGCGGTTGCGTTTGAATCAAGTTAAATGGTTTATAAAACAGTGGTTTCGTAAGTCACCCTGATACCACCGAAAATCACATCTTGGCTGACGTGGTCAACGGCATCCAGTTCAACCACCACATAGTAACTTCGATCATCACTCACCGCGTGATCTAATGAATCACTGTGGACATTACCGTAGGGGCTGTTGGTCGAAGTCACTGTGCTTAACACCAAACCACCGTTGGTGGACCCGAAACCGTGAAAACCCAGCCGGCTCACCACTGCCCCAGCCGGAGAATTGTCACCTGCCATCATCTCAAAAGCCGTTATGGTTGCATCGGCTGGTAGAGACAAATTGCTGTGAAATACTGCTGGACCAGCGCCCAAATCAGTGGCCTTCAAACCCGTCATGCCCAGGAAGTTAGCCGTCTCAAATTGGTACTCAGATGCTGCTGCAGTAAAGGCTTGGTAACCTAAATAAATGGTTTTTACCTGCTTTTTGCGCGTGATTTCACCCGAGGGATTGATGGTCATAATTTTTTCAACGCTGTCATTCTCTTCTTGGAAATAGAAGGCATTGCTTTCAGGGTCAATTTTCAAATACCAATCGGCACCGTTGTTGTTGCGCCTGAAATGTAAGGCCGGCGCCCCACTGGTGCCACTGATTCTGATTTCATCATCTGCCGTCCCATGAAAATGAAACTTAGCCGCTGGTGACGCTGTACCCACGCCCACATCACCGGCGGTGTAACTGATGTCACTGCCTGCCACTTGCCAGGGACTGCTGGTATCAAGTGCAGCAAATTCCCACGTTGAGCCATTGAATTGAATCACATCACCCGCTGTGGCACCTGATGTACTGAACTTTTCCAGACGCAGTGTGTTGTCTTCGACGTTGTGATTGCGAACGGCTGAATTAGACAGTTGTTGGCTGGTGATTGAATTGGGGATGACCTGTTCAGCCATTTGTGCGTACGGCACCGAATTGACCGCCATTCTGGGGCCCAAAACGACCTCATCCAAGGTGGCTGGATCAATGACGATAACTTCCAACCAAGCCCTCTCACCAAAAAAGGTATTGTCACCAAAGTCTACTTCGGTACTGAACCAACCATCGGTCACAAAAACCGTTTGCGAAACTTCAGCAAATTGAAAGTCCATGCCTGAAGCTGGTGTGTCAAACAAACCAAAGATCATATCAAATGTACCGTTAGCAGGCTCACCATTGAAAATCAATTCACCCTGATAGTTAAAGGCCGTGGGTATATCAATGGCGATTCCTCTCTGGTCATCGGCGTTGGCAACACAGGCCCCAACAGCGAGGATGAAAAAGACCCACATTGGTGACACAAACTGGGTTTTGAAACTCTTTAAATCAGACATTTTTCACTCCAAATCATTTTTGAAAATTAAATCGTAGTTCGGCTGTATCAGACCACTGATTAACTGATGTGGTCCTTGGCCATTGCTGTGTAAGCCAACACCCGTTTCGCCAACCAAAGCCTTGATTTCAAAGGGTCCTTGTTGGCTGCGATGGGTGGCGGTACTTAAAGTGCCCTTGTTGAGCACGTAACCGGTGCCCGACTGCGTGGTTGCCGACTGGGTAGGTGTCGACTGGGTAGATGCCGACTGCGTAATAGCATGGGCCCACCCCATCAACAACACCCAAACCAGGCATGCACTTATGACGTGTTTTTGCATCTTGTCCTCCGCATTCAAAGACTTTACTTTAGCCCCACAGGTTCGTATTGGTAGACTGAATATTTCTGCCTAATTATGAAAATTTCTGCCCTTGCGGTCTGCTTGGCCATGGCAGGTTAGTTGAATTGCGGTATACTGAAAACCATGGTGTCGACATCAAAAACCGTTGAATATCACGATCACTGGCCACCCTGGCGCTTGTGGTTGACAGTGGTTTTCATGGTCTTTTGCAACACCAGTTTTTGCCAGATCATTGCCCAACAAGGCAACTGGTCAGACTTGCCCAGAGCATGGCACAACACCAATCTGACACTGGTTGAAAAACTCAAACTGATTTTAGAAAACCAGGGCACAACCACCAGTTCCGATTTGTTGCCAACAGCAGTTCGGGTCAAACATGCCGCGGTGATAGCAAGTCACTTGATCATCAAACTGGATTTTGCACATGCTGATGAAGAATGGACCCTGTCAGAACCGCAATTGGAACAACTCAGTCGCTTGATTGACCTCAACAGTGAATGGCTGGCACCTGATATCAAACACATTCATTTCAGTACCGATGTGGCGGGTAAGTCGGTATCGTTGTCGAGCTTGTTGAATATTCCACCCGTTCCAGACAAAGCAGACGATATGAGGTCAATGGCCTACTCACACGCACCCATATCAAGTAATGGCTCAGTGACTGACTTGAGTGAAAAAACCCTGTTCATCTCACAAGCCCATGGCTGGATTGATTATGATGATTTTCGTGAATGGTCAACCCAACGTGGCATCACCCACGACATTGTCGAGGATTTTGTCAACGCCGAAGGCATCAACCAATACCTATTGCAATACCTGCATCATGCTGGCGCAGAGGTGTTTACCTTGAGGGAACGGGACCTCAACACCAACATGGTAATTGTGGATGATGCCGATGGCCTCAATCACCCCAACAATGGCACTTACCAGGAAATCGGTAACAGTAACTGGTTTGCCAACAGTGGCGCCAATGGTTTTGCTAATTTCCAGGCACCTTACTCACCCACTGATGACCCCTTTCGAGACAACGGCGGCAGTGATCGCGTTATCACCACCAGCCCCACAGAAACCGCGCGTGCGGTCTGGACCCCAGTGATTCAACAATCGGGTCATTACGACGTGTATGTGTCCTACTCAGGTATCGGCAACCGCGCCAGTGATGCCAAATACACCGTCAGGCATGGCGGTATTGATACCCAATTTGTGGTAGACCAAACCAAACACCGCTACGTGTGGAATTATTTGGGTAACTTCTACTTTGTGGCAGGTGGAGACCATGCCATCATCCTCACTAACCAATCAGCTCAATCGGGTACCACGGTGTCAGCCGATGCCGTGCGCTTGGGTGGTGGCATGGGCGATGTCATGGGTGAATACCACAATGTGCTCAGCGGTCATCCCCGGTGGGAGGAAGGGGCTCGAACTTGGACCCAATACCAGGGTGCCAGCAGCAGTGTTTATCAAAGCGGTGATGTCACTGCCCGTTCTCGCTTTGCCGACTGGGAACATTACAGCAGTGAAGATTCAGTGTACGTCTCCTGGCATTCCAATGCCGCCACCGGAAACGCCCGTGGCACCAGCTCCTATATCTACTCCAGCAACCCACCCGATGGCACTTATGACCCCAACCAGTCTCACCCGGGATCAGCCGATCTACAAACCACCATTCATGATGAATTGATCAATGACATCCGTAGCGGGTGGGACAACAACTGGGTTGACCGCGGCAAACGGTCGGCGTATTTTGGTGAAGTGAACCCCAACCACAACGACGAGATGCCTGCGGTGCTGTTGGAACTGGCCTTTCACGACAATGCATCTGACGCCAACGCTTTACGACACCCGCAATTTCGAAAGTTGGCAGCACGGGCTATTTATCAGGGCATCGTCAAATACTTTGCGGCACGCGATGGCCTGACATACACTTTGTTGCCGGAACCTCCCACCCACCTGCAGATCACTTCCCCCGCAACAGGCGAACTGCATGTCCAATGGCAGGCGCCGCTGGTTGACGGCCTTAATTTGGCTGGGGATGCAGCAGTTGATTACCTGGTTTATTTTTCAGCAGATGGCAAAAACTTTGACAACGGTACGGTGGTCAACGGCCTGAGTTTGCATTTGACCGGGCTGACACCAGGTGAAATTCACTACGTCAAAGTCAAGGCCCGTAACCCCGGTGGTTTGTCACTGGCTTCGGAAACATTGGCCAGCCGTATCGCTTATGAAAATGAAACCCGGGTGCTGGTGGTCAATGGCTTTGATCGACTCAATTCCGGCCAGCTGATCTACCAAGACATGCCCGATATCGGCGGTTTTGTGGATCGCATGTATTTATCGCAAATGAACACTTTCGATTACATCATTCAACATGGCCAAGCCATCCATGAGGCTGGTGTGGGTTTTGACAGCATCAGCAATGAATTAGTTGAGGATGAATTGTTGGAAATCGACGCCACAACTTATCCGGTCACCCTATGGATCTTGGGCGAAGAGTCCAGCTTGGGTGAAACCCTGAGCGTTAGTGAACAGGCTCAAATAGCCCAATACCTGATTGGCGGTGGACAACTATTTATCAGCGGTGCAGAAATCGCCTGGGACCTGGATTTTTTGGGCTCTCAAGTCGACCAGGACTTTTATCAAAACACCCTACTGACGGCTTATGTGGCCGATGCGGCCAACAGCCACCAAGCCAGTGGTGTGGCTGGATCCCCATTCTCACAACTCAGCCAGGTTGCGTTTGATGACGGTACCGGTGACAGGTATGCGGTTGAGTTTGCCGATGTCCTCAGCCCCATGCCAGGTGCCAATAATTGTTTGATTTATGCGTCTTCTGGATCAGCCTGCACCTATGCGGATACTGGGGTGTATCGACTCATTCATTTGGGCTTCCCTTTCGAAACGATTAACCACGCTGCGCTGCGAAATGACATGATGAGCGAAGCCATGAATTTTTTCCTTGTGCCCTATTTCAGTGACGTGATTTTTGCTGATGGCTTCAACTAAGCAAACAAAATCAATCCAGGGTTCTTTACCACGTCTTTCACACCCCAATTGATAACATAAAGCTTTGTTTAGCGGATACCAGCGATGTCAAAGTTCAGAAGTATCAACCCATACGACCAACAATTACTTGAGACATTTGAGCAATTAACCGATGGCGAACTTGAACAAGCCGTTCACAACAGTGAACAAGCTTTTTTAAAATGGCGCGAAATTCCCTTGCAGCAAAAAGCAGAATGCATGCACGCGGCCGCTGATGTGCTCAAAAACAACAAACAAAAATATGCCCGAGACATCACCCTTGAAATGGGCAAGCCCATCTCCGAAGCCGTTGCGGAAATTGAAAAATGCGCCTGGGTTTGCGAATACTATGCCGATAATGCCGCTGACTTTCTGGCCGATAAAACCATTGAGACAGACGCTGATTTAAGCTATGTCAGCTATGAACCCCTTGGGCCAGTCTTGGCAGTGATGCCTTGGAATTACCCTTTTTGGCAAGTGTTTCGCTTCGCTGCACCCAATTTAATGGCAGGCAACACCGGCATACTCAAACATGCCAGTAATGTGATGCGCAGTGGATTGAACATTGAAGCAGTGTTTCGCCAAGCAGGTTTTCCTGCCCATGTGTTTCAGAGTCTGCGGATAGACCATGATCAGGTTGCTGAATTACTGAAAAATCCTGCCATCAAAGCTGTGACCCTCACCGGCAGTGAACAAGCCGGCAGGTCGGTGGCTGCTGACGCTGGCCAACAACTCAAAAAATCAGTGCTGGAACTGGGCGGCAGCAATGCTTTTATTGTGCTGGCTGATGCCAATCTCGAAGACACCGCTGAATTGGCAGTTCAAGCCAGGTTCCAAAATACCGGCCAAAGCTGCATTGCCGCCAAAAGATTTGTGGTTGAAACTCAAATTTATGACGCATTTGTCGAACGATTTATCCATCATGTTAAACAACTGAAGGTGGGAGACCCCACCGATGAGTCTACTGACTTGGGACCCATGGCCAGAACCGACTTGGCTGAAGATTTAATGCAGCTGCTACAACAATCAATCAACCAAGGCGCCCAGGTGATACTGGGTGGTCAGCATGAGGGTCCGATGTTTGAGCCCACAGTGGTCACTGAAGTAAACCCTAATATGCCGATCATGCAAGCCGAAACCTTTGGTCCGTTGGCTCCCATCATCCGTGCCAATGACCGTGAACATGCCATTGCACTGGCCACAGATACAGATTTTGGCCTTGGTGTCACCGTTTGCACCCAAGACATTGATTTTGTGAAACAGAATTTGCATCGATTCCCAGATGGTGCGGTGTTTGTTAATGAACTGGTGAAATCCGACCCCAGGCTGCCCTTTGGCGGTACCGGTATATCAGGCTATGGCAGAGAGCTGGCCATAGATGGCATCATGGAATTTATCAACAAGAAAACGGTGTACATAAAACACTGATTCAGCCATGAGCAAGCTCAAACAAGTCAACGACGAAATGTTTACCATCACCCGCGTGAAATGGGGTCGTGGCTTCAGCTTTATGGATGATGATGGCGAGCGAATCAAGGACAAAGACACCTTAAAACGCTTAAGAAAACTGATCATCCCACCGATGTGGACAGAGGTGATGATCTCTCAATGGCCCGATGGCCATGTGCAAGCGACAGGACGCGATAAAAAAGGGCGAAAACAATACATCTACCACGACCAATGGCACCGCCAACAACAGCAAGAAAAATTCAGCCGCATGGTAGATTTTGGCCAATCCCTGCCGAAAATTCGCCAACGTTGTTTATCAGACATCGATGCACCAGGGTGGCCAAAAGCAAAAGTCATGGCATTGATTTTGCAAATCCTTGATCACACCGGCATCCGCATCGGGAATCAACGCTACACCGATGAGAATGAATCATACGGGCTATCCACTTTGCGACGCAAACACATGACCATTGACGGCGATCAATTGGTGTTTAACTACCAGGGCAAAAGCAATCAAACCCGGGAAGTCTACATCGATGATGAGGATTTGATTCAATCCATCAGGGCTTCAGCCGAGCAACCCGGATATGAAATCTTTCGCTACCTTGATGCCCAGCAAAATTGGCAGAATATTGACAGTGAAGAAGTCAATGAATACCTCCAAGAAGTGTCCCAAAAGCAGTTCTATTGCAAAGATTTCAGAACCTGGACTGCCACACGACTGGCATTCGAGTACCACCCAGCAGCGGTCGAAGAAAAAAAGCGCAATCCCCGGCGTCAGTTAACACCCACCCTGTTGCGTCTGGTGGCCGATGAGATTGGTAACACGCCCAGTGTTTGTAAAGATTATTACATCCACCCAAAAGTGATGCATTTAATCAGTGAGTCTCAATTACCAGAACTCAGTGATTTCCAAGACTGTGCAGATGAATTTGGTCACAGTGCGGCGGAAAAATTGCTGCTTATGGTGCTTAAATGAAACGGGTTTTGGGGGCTAATTTTTGCAACAACAGACTACTGCCTAATAAATAACTAGCTGCCACTAATTGTCCAGTCATTGCCAATCAAACGATAGGCGACATGATTTCCAATGATTAATGGGCAAATTTCCTTCTAAAAAGCCGATATTTACTGAATATTATGGTGCCAAAAGCACCACATAACTGACTCTCGTGATAAACTACCGTAAAAGTCTGCGGTAAAAATCATGACACATGAACAACTCGATAAATTAAACCACACATACGACGGCTATCAATTGGCTGAACAATATTTTGAAGCCTTGAGCCAGTTCTTTTTTGAAATGGATATCAATGGCCAACGCTTCATTGAAAGTTTTGTTGATGCATACATCTCCCATGTCAATGAAGAAACCAATCGCATCAGTGACATCATCATGAACACCGGTTTCACCAAAACCGTGATTGAAAACACCCTCAAAGGCGTTAAGAAAAATCGACAATTTGCCATCAAATCATTTTTCGGAGAAATGATAGAAGCGGTGAAAAAAATATGTTCTCGCAATGAAAACATGACCATGAAGATCAAAGGCAAAAACAGTTCTTTCACCAGTGTTTTTTATCAATTGGAACCGTCAACCAAACAACTGACCTCGCAAAGTTTTTTAGATTACATGATCAAGCGCGGCATCATTGAAAAGGTTGATGAAAACACCATCAAGTTCATCCGATCTGTGCCGTTAAATCACATCAATACCAAAGAAAAAATGCTGCAGCTGTTCACCAATGTCATGGAGCGGTTCACCCACACATTGTTGCGCAATTACCGGGCCAAACAGCCTCAAGATGAAAACTTTCAACAAACATATCGTTCCTGGCACATCAAACCTGAAAGTCATGACCAAGCCAGAAATGAACTCAAGCAACTTTTAAGGAAGCAGTGGCTGGAAATTCAGCAATTGATTGACAGCTATGAAGTTAAAACGGAATTTGAAAAAAATAGGGTCGAACAGATGGGTTCTGAACTCGGTGTTTCGACTTTCGTTTATAACATCAATCCCAGTGAGGAATAAACCATGAATAACATCAAATTAATCAGCATTTTTTTTTCTTAGTAACATTTTCTGCTTCATTCGCCGGTAACGGTGATGGTTCAGGCGGAGAACCCTCTCAACAGTCCAGTACACATACCAACCTATGTTTCTCGCTTTTAGGTAACGGCGACGGCTCAGGTGGTGATCAAACCGATCCATACAACAGTACCGAAGGCAATGGTGATGGCTCAGGCGGAGACGATGACGCTGATGCTGATGCCACGGAAACTCAATGGTCAGCGTATTTTGCATGTCTTAATAAATAAATAATGTATAAATGCACAAATCTACCGCAAGAAATTGCGGTAGATTTTTATAAACTATTAAGTAACAATACAGACACAAGTTAATTGATCGGGCCTAAATATCAATGAAGCTTGAAGGATTGACGGAGGAGGACGGTGTTTCCAAGTGTGTGTGTAAAAGGAAATGTGTGTAGTGTTTCACCATCCCCCTCAGCCATCCCATAGCGTAACACGTTGAGTATTCAAATTCAATGTTTCTATGTCATTTAAGAACACGGTTGTTGTTCATAAAATTCCTAAAAACCTATCATATCTCTTTGATTTACTGAATATTTTAGTCCAGGCCTGGCTAACGCTGTATCTGGGTTCGAATTTGACAAAATTTTGACTTAACTCAGTTTAAGGTTATTTGATGTCAACTAACTTCAAACCCAAGCTGCTGACTTACCTTGGCGCCATTCCATTTGCCTATGCCTTGGCAGTGGCAGCCTACGGTCATTTTAACTTGGGATCCATATTTGGCTATGAAATGGCTTACCCCAGGTTCAGGTCCTACTTGATAGCCCACACCTATGGTGCCGTGATTGTCGCTTTTCTGGGCGGTATTCAGTGGGGAATAACGGTCCAGCAACCGCACCAAAAACCCTACTACTTGGTCAGCAATGTCCTGGCATTAGCAGCCTGGCTGAGTTTGTTTGCATTTGCCAGTTTTACCGGTGTTGCTGTGCTGTTTTTGGCCTTAATTCTGGCCTTGTTGGTAGATAGGCACGCACACAATGCCGGACTGCTACCGGCTTGGTTTTGGCAATTGCGGGTCCGCATCAGCGTGCTGGTTATTTCCATGCTATTGCTGCTGTTAGTCATCAATCAATAAAGTGGTTTTGGGTTAAAATAAGCCCATGACATCATTTCAACCCATCTACGACCTGGCCGTCCGGCGCAAAGGCGGCGAAGCACAGTTACATTCCCTCTTACCTAAGGTATTGTCTAGCAAAGAACTGGCAAGTAAAGGCGACGACCGTTATCTCGCCATGATGTGCAAAACCATCAATCAGGCTGGTTTTAATTGGAATGTCATTGAAAATAAATGGCCTCAATTTGAAGACGCTTTTCATGATTTTGATGTGCAAAGGTTGGCATTCAAGCCACCCGAAGAATGGGAGGCTTATATGCATGACACACGGGTAGTCAGAAATTGGAACAACATCAAAGCCATGATGCACAATGCCAGTTTTGTCTTTTTCACCGGACAGGAACATGGCAGTTTTGCTCAATTTATGGCCGATTGGCCACCGTCCGATCAAGTGGGGCTGATGCTTTATTTGAAAAAACATGCTTCTAGACTGGGTGGCAACAGTGGCTTTTGGTTTCTTCGCCATGTTGGCAAAGATTGCTTTACCACCACCCATGATGTGATTCAGGCAGTCAAACAGGCCGGTTACGAAACAGCTGACCACCCCAAATCCAAACGTGACCTGACCCAGGTGCAAAATGCTTTCAATCACTGGCATGAAGAAACAGGATTACCCTACTCACATTTGAGCCGCATTGCCGCTTGTTCAACCGGAACCAACCACCCCACCGATCAATTACAACAGCGTCTTAACCGCTTCAAAGCGGGCACCAGTTCAACAAGCCATTAACACCAACAGGATTACTATGCGCTATTTAGGTATGCACCCACACAGCCACCGGTATTGGATTAACCTTTTGAGTCAGTCCAAATACCAAGATATGGCTCCGGATTGTTACAATCAGGGCCCATTGGTGGATGAGCTCGAACAGCGCATGGCAGAGTTGCTTGGTAAACCCAGCACCCTGTTTTTTAACAAAGGCGTGACCTGTCAATTGGCCGCGTTAAAAGTCCACTGTGATGAGGCCAACAATGCTCGCGTACTGCTGCACCCGCAGTCACACATTGCCCAGGATGAGCACGACGCGTACCAAGCTTTAATGGGTCTGAAAGGCGTGATGGTGGGTCAAAGGCAATATCCCTTGTCCTTGACCGATTTGAAGGGTCATGAAGATGCGGCTGTGTTGGTGATCGAATTACCATTGCGACGAGCTGGCTTCAAACTGCCCGATTGGCAAACCCTGTTGCAACTGCGAAAATGGTGCGACTCGCATCAAACCATCATGCATTTGGACGGTGCTCGCTTGTGGGAATCGGCGCCTTATTATCAAAAATCTTTTGCTGAAGTGGCGAATCTCTTTGATTCGGTCTATGTGTCATTGTACAAAGGCATTGGTGCCATCAATGGCGCTGTTCTCGCAGGTAGTCAGGACTTTATCAAAGCATGTCAGGTTTGGCGCAGTCGCCTCGGCTCAGAAATGTGGTCCACTTTCCCCACATTAATCACAGCCCTTGAGGGCATGGATCAAAACCTGCCTGAGATCCCCAATTGGGTTAACCGGGCACATGAAATCGCTGCAGCATTGAAAACCGTCGATGGACTGATGATTGATACACCGAAAACCAATGGCTTTCAAGTGCGAACCGAAGCTGGCTGCCAAATCATCAACCAAGCTTTAAAACAGCTCAGTGATAAAATGCAATTGACCTTGTGTAAACCCTTTGCTGATACAGATACAGCTGAACAGGTCTTTACTGAAATTCAGGTGGGTGGCAGCCATGATGACATCAAGACCGAAGAAATCGTGGACTTCTTCGGTCAGTTGGTTGATAGAACCCAAACTTAGAACAACTGCTGAGATTAAACTTTAGGCCTGGTGCTTTCTGAACACCTTTTGTACCAAGACATAGAACATCGGCACAAACAGAATGGCCACAACAGTTGAAGCAATCATGCCACCCATCACCGCAATACCAATGGCGTTTTGGCTGGCTGCACCAGCGCCGTCCGAAATGGCCAGCGGTGTAACACCCAGAATAAAAGCCAACGAAGTCATGACTATGGGGCGAAACCTTTGCTTGGCTGCAGTTGAAACGGCTTCAAATAGATCCATGCCCTGGTCTTTCAGGTCCTTAGCAAATTCCACAATCAATATGGCATTCTTTGATGCCAGACCAACAGTGGTCAACAGTGCCACTTGAAAATACACGTCATTGGACAGGCCGAATATTTGACTGGCAATCACTGCCCCCAAAATCCCCAACGGTACGGTCAAAATCACCGCAAAAGGAACCGCCCAACTTTCATACAACGCGGCCAGTGACAGGAACACAATCAGAACCGACAAGGCATACAGTGCTGGGGCTTGAGATCCAGTTTGTTGTTCCTCGTATGACAAGCCTGACCAAGCCAATTCAATGCCTTCAGGTAAAGCATCAACAATTTCCTGAATCGCTTCCATGGCCTCACCGGTACTGACACCAGGTGCTGCACCGCCTTGAATATTCAAAGAAGATTCGCCGTTAAAACGCTCCAGTTTGGGTGACCCGTAGACCCACTCGGTGGTGGCAAATCGATTGAACGGAATCATTTCACCTTGGTTATTGGACACATACCAAAGTGACAGGTCTTCAGGCTTCATGCGATGCGGTGCATCAGCCTGTAAATAAACTTTTTTGATTTTGCCTTGATCCAAAAAGTCATTCACGTAGCGTGAGCCCCAAGCAATTTGCAGCGTGTTGTTGATGTCATCCAACGCCAAACCCATGGCTGCAGCTTTTTCATTGTCTATGTTGATTTTGAATTGTGGCACGTCATTCAAACCATTGGGTCGCACGCCTTGTAACAAGGGATTTTGTGCAGCCATCCCAAGCAATTGATTGCGCGCATTCATCAACGCTTCATGACCCAAATCGCCACGGTCCACCAATTGAAAATCGAACCCAGAAGCATTACCTAATTCTTGAATCGATGGCGGATAGAAAGCAAAAGCACTGGCGTCTTTGATCTGGCTGAAAGCGCCAAAAGCCTGACCCGCTATGGCGAACACGCTTTGGTGATCCTCAGTTCGTTCTGACCAGTCCTCCAGTCGCACAAAACCCAAGGCAGCATTCTGAGCTGCACCACTGAAACTGAAACCCACCACAGTAAATAAATGCTCAACGTTGTCACCTTGCTGTTCCAACATATAATCTTCTACTTGTTTAACCGATTCCAATGTTCTTTCAGCTGTGGCGCCAGCCGGGGCATTGACCATCACAAACAAGGTGCCTTGATCTTCGTCTGGCAGGAATGATTTAGGCAACGATGTAAACACATAAGCCACAATGGCCAACAACAAACCGTATAACACCACAAAGCGCAAAATTCTGCGGGTCATGTATGAAGCCGTGCGTTCATAGCCACTGCGCAAGTTGTTGAAATGGCGGTTAAACCAACCAAAGAAACCAGTATCTTTGCGGCGTTGTTGGTTTTCATCATGTTTAAGCAAAGTGGCGCATAAGGACGGTGACAACACCAGTGCCACCACCACCGACAAACCCATGGCTGAAACAATGGTGATGGAAAACTGCCGGTAAATAGACCCTGCCGACCCAGCAAAGAATGCCATTGGTACAAACACGGCGGATAACACCACAGCAATACCAATCAAAGCACCCGTGATTTGGTCCATGGATTTTTGGGTGGCTTCTTTTGGTGGTAAGCCTTCTTCACTCATCACCCGCTCCACATTTTCAACCACCACAATGGCATCATCCACCAACAAACCAATGGCCAACACCATGGCAAACATGGTTAACACATTGATGGAAAAGCCAAAGGCTGAAAGGATGGCAAATGTGCCCAACAACACCACCGGCACAGCAATGGTAGGAATCAAAGTGGCCCTGAGGTTTTGTAAAAAAAGCAACATCACAAAAAACACCAAGATCACTGCCTCAATCAGGGTTTGAATCACCGAGTTGATTGACAATTCAATGAACGGGGTGCTGTCGAATGGATAAACCACTTTGACATTGTCGGGCAAAAATTCAGCCAGTTCTGTCACTTTGGCTTTAACGGCTTCTGCGGTATCCAGGGCGTTGGCACCCGTAGCCAAAGACACCGCCATGCCCGCGGCTGGCATGCGTTTGTAACGGGCGATGGTACCGTATGATTCTGAGCCCAGCTCAACCCGAGCCACATCATCCAAGCGGACCTGCCCGCCGTCGGTATTAACCCGCAATATGATGTTCTTGAAATCCTGGACGGATTGTAAGCGCGACTGAGCGGTGACGGTGGCATTGATTTGTTGGCCCTCAACAGCGGGCAAAGCGCCCAGTTGGCCTGCCGAAATATCGGTATTTTGTTGTCTGATAGCGGCCTGGACATCAACGGGAGTTAAGCCATAACTGAACAGTTTGGCTGGGTCCAACCAAATCCGCATGGCATGCTGTGAACCAAACACTTGCACACTGCCAATTCCATTAATGCGTGACAAAGGGTCTCTGAAATTTGATGCCAACAAATCACCCAAATCGCCTTGGCTGAGGCTGCCATCTTCAGAATAAATACCAACCACCAACAGGAAGGTGTTGTTTGATTTGGTCACAGACACACCTTGGGCTTGTACTTCCTGCGGTAACAAGCTGACGGCGCCCTGCACCTTATTTTGGGTTTGCACCTGGGCAATGTCAGGATCCACCCCAGGCTCAAAAGTGATGTTGATGGTCATGGAGCCATCTTGGCTGCTGGCATTGTAATAGCGCAATTGGTCAATACCGGTTAACCGTTGTTCAATCACTTGCGTTACGGCATTTTCTACCGTTTCCGCTGACGCACCAGGATAGAAGGCGCTGACAGAGACCGTTGGCGGTGCAATCTTAGGGTATTGCTCTACCGGCAAAGTGCGAATGGCCAACACCCCGGCCAACATGATGATGATGGCGATCACCCAAGCAAATACCGGGCGGTCAATAAAAAATCTGGCCATGGTTATACTCCTTGATTGGTTGCGGAAGCTGCTGGGGCTGACCATGGAGCGGTGCTCACTTGGGCACCGGGTGACAATCTTTGGTAACCTTCAACCACAATGTTTTCTCCGCCTTCTAAACCTTCGATCACCACCCACTGGTCTCCTAGGGCGCGATTGACTTTGATGATTTTGAGGTGGGCTTGGTTATTGGCATCAATCACCCAAACACTCAGTTCACCATCCGGTGTTCGGGTGGCTGCCCGTTGTGGCACCAAGACACCTTCTCGTTCACCCAGACTGATTTCAGCATTAACAAACAAGCCAGGCAATAAAAGCCCGCTGCTGTTATCCATCAATGCCCGCAAACCCACTGAACCAGTGGTTTCATTGACATTCACATCAGAAAACTCCAATACGCCTGAAGCGGGATGATCCATATCCTGCCCTATCAACTCAACCTTGATGGTGGCATCATTATTGATTTGTTGCTGAATCCAGATGGCTTGTTGACCAGATACCTGCATGTCCACATACATGGGGTCCAATTGAGTGATAACGGCCAGGGCCTGGCTTTGACCAGCGGTCACCAGCGCGCCCACAGTCAGATTTGATTTACCAATTCGACCACCAATGGGTGCGTATACCCGGGTATAGTCCACATTGATTTGTTGAATGGCAACGGCCGCTTCAGCCACTGATATATCCGCTTTGGCTTGATCTAATTGGGCTTCCACATCATCCAGATCCTGTTCACTGACTGCTTTTCTGGACTCCAATGATTGGGTGCGGTTAAATCTGGCTTGAATGGTTTTCAGGTTGGCTTTGGCACTGAGCAAATTGGCTTGGGCACTTTTCAAATTAGCCACATACTGCGCATCATCCAATTGGTACAGTTGCTGGCCTTTCTCTACAGAGGCACCTTCCTTAAACAACCGCTCTTTGATGATACCTGAAACTTGGGGTCTGACTTGTGATTGCCGATAGGCAGAAGTGCGACCCGGTAGTGTCATCTTAAGGGTTACAGGCTCTTGTTTAACTTGCAAGACAGACACTTGAATGGCTGGTTGACCTGTGGTGGTATTTTGAGCAGGCCCTGTTTCATCGGTTTTGAACCATTGGTAACCGACGACAGCAATCAGGGCAACGACAATAAGAGCGACTGTTGTTTTAATGTTCATACTTTTTTTCTGGATTTTTTGAAGGGTTTTTCAGGCACAAAGACTATTTTTAACCTGAATCGCAATTATACATACAAGAATGTATGTTGTCAAAATATTATTCATCTGCTAAAATGGAGCGCATGAGAAAAACCAAAGAAGAAGCCCTGAAAACCAAACAGACCATTTTGATGGCTGCACTCAATTGTTTTTCTGAACAAGGCTATTTCAATACCTCACTTGACGAGATTGCCAAACAAGCCAAAGTCACCCGCGGTGCGGTTTACTGGCACTTTAAAAACAAAGCCGAAATATTTGACGCTTTGCATGACGCCCTACACGAACCGTTTATCCAAGCCATCACCCGCGATCTGGAAACTGACTCAGCTCACCCATTATTACAATTGAAAGAATTGGTGGTTAACTTGTTGCTGGAATTAGAGACCAACTCCACCAGAACCCGTATATTGAGGCTGTTCTACCAATGCGACTATTCTGGTGAATTACAACAGTTCAAACAAAAGCATCAGAACAACAAATTGGAAAGCCTACAATTGCTGCAGGCCTACTTTGACCGGGCGAGACAAAAAGGCTTGTTAAACCAGGATGCCAATCCGGAAATACTGACCCTGACTTTGCATTGTTTCCTCAAGGGAATTTTGTACGAATACCTGACCGACTCTAATCTGCTCAGCTTCAAAACCCAGACCGAAGCCCTGACCACGCAGCTGTTTATGGGTTTAAACAATTGCCGATCAGCCTGTCCAGACTCTAAATAGTTCAAAGCTCATTTTTGAGTACCTCAACCAATCACACAGTCAATGAGTCTTCACCATCATATGTGGTAAGCTTGCAAACAGTGTTCGCACCCTAAACTTCACTGATGGAACCCAAAAAGACGCTTAAAATTCTGTCCTATATCAGCACCCTACCCCTGTTCGGCGCTTTGCTTATGGCCCTCAATGGCCGCTTCTGGGCTTGGGGCTTGACCGGTGAAATGCTGGGTTTTGCCAGGTTGAACGCCTACATCTATGCGCACGCCTATGGCGCTTTGTTATTGTGCCTCATAACAGGGATGCATTTGGCAGAACTGATTCGTCATCAAACAGCCTCAATGTGGATATTGGTTTACTTCAGTCTGCTGTATTTAAGCTGGTTCAGTTTCATATCTTTTGCAGATTTCGAAGGTATACTGATGCTACTTTGCTGCTGGATTGGGTTGCTGCTAATGACACTATCACAAAACCGCATCAACACAAATGGAATCAATGCCTTGACGAATAAAACCGCTGTCATCACCAGCACTTTACTGATTGCATTGCTTTGGACTAACCAATAATCAAAGCCGCAATCCACCACATCACTGATGTGTTTAATAAAATACTGAACCCAGGGTTTAAAAGTAACCCCCAGGCTTTCTAATCAACAAGCAATCAGATGCTTATGGCAGCAATTGTTCAAAACCGTTGGCAAAGATTACATCAGCTGGATCAAAAATGACCGGCATGCTTGGATCATCGGCTGTCATATTCCCTGAGGCCGCGTTCAGTTCTATGGTGTATGTACCATCAACAGGGATGGTGACTGTGGTCCACTGATGGCCTGCGGTGAAGTCAGCGGGTCCAAAAGGCAATCCTGAACCATCAAAATCATCCACTGCTGCATCAGTTAACAAGTTTCTGATGGCTGGCCACGCTCCAACTTGAAATTCTGCAGCCCCTCCAGCCTTATAGTTAGAGGTGTTGGTTGGTGCGGCAGCGCCGTTATCAATGATATTTATGTGTTCGGGATCAACAACTAAAGATGCCTCATCATTTCCCGCAGATGCGCCTGCATCAAAATCCATGTAAGCAAACAAGTCGATATCCAAACTGGCTCCGCTGATGTTGGTGATAACCAATCGGGTGGATAAGGTACCTGTTTGAGCCGCTGGTTGGGCCACCTGATGTCTGAGGCTCGCAGAGAATAAGCCACGTGCTTCAACATCATTCCAGTTTAGCGTGGCCGTATCACCCACGTAACTGCCGGTATCTGGTGCAGGAAACTTGGTCTCTGCTGAGTCACCACTGACCCTAAAATACCACCAATTTGAAAATAAATTATCAACACCGTCCAAAGTAAAATCGGTCAGTGAACCTGAGGTTTGAGTAAAATTTGTGTAAGTAAACGTCACGGTACCTGCTGTGATGCTACCTGTAATTGCACCCCTTTGGGGGGATTCGAAATCAAGTTTGTAAAAATCGTTATTAGCAGTTGCTCCGAAAGCCATTAACCCCGTTATCACACACAATGATATTTTTTTAATGTTCATATTCGCCCCTTTATTTAATGAATGTTTTACTGATTTTTTAAAACTCCATTTACATTGATTGTAAAACGAAACAAAGATTCTTGCAATAAAATCGATTTAAAGCGTAAACACCCATCAAAAGAGACGCCAGTCAAGCTGGTTCAACGCACTGCATAACTTAATACTCAGCTGTTGATGAATTGTGATCGCAAAACTTAAGCCATAGCAGAACCGCCGACAAAAAACCAACTGTGCAAGTTTCCTGTGCCGAAGGCTATGGCAGGGAATTTATTGGTAATCGATCCAGGCCACTGTGAGTTGAAAAAAGCAGTTTTCTTACTGATATCAGGGGGTGAATTTTTCAGTCACATGAGCGCATGCTTGACGTAAGCGTGTAAGGGTTTCTTGCTGACCCAACACATGCATAATCACGTCATTGGCCGGCCCTTGGGCCTGACCCGACAGTGCCAGTCTTACCGGCATGCCCACTTTACCAAAACCCACTTCCAGTTCAGCCACCACATCGGCTATCAATTGGTGCAAGTCGGCACCGGCCCAATCCGTTATGGCTTCACACTTGGCAATCACCGCTTTGAGCGGCTCAATGGCGCTGGCTTTGAAGGCCTTGGCTTCGGCTTTTTCGTCGTATCCTGATAGCGGCTGCAACAAAAACAACCCCATGTCTGCCAGCTCGTTGATGGTGTGGGCCCGTTCTTTGAACATGTCAACAATGGCATCCAAGGGCGCGTCATCAGCCACATCAACACCCAGGGTTAGCAAACGTTGCGACAGCAACGCTGACAAGCGAGTGGTGTCGGCCTGTTGCAAGTATTGTTGGTTGATCCAGTTTAACTTGGTGGTGTTGAAGGCACTGGGAGCCTTGTTAACACCTGACAAATCAAACAATTGAATCATCTCTTCTTTGCTGAACAATTCTTGGTCGCCATGCGACCAGCCTAAGCGCACCAGGTAATTCAACACCGCTTCAGGTAAATAACCGTCTTCGGCGTATTGCATCACACTCACCGCGCCGTGGCGTTTCGACAATCGCGCACCGTCATCACCCAATATCATCGGCACATGAGCAAATTCAGGCACTGGCATACCCAGGGCCTGGTAAATGTTGATTTGTCTGGGGGTGTTGTTGATGTGGTCATCACCACGAATCACATGGGTGATGCCCATATCGGCATCATCAATGACCACACTGAAGTTGTAGGTCGGCATGCCATCGGCACGGGCGATTACCAAATCATCCAGCTCCGCATTGGCCACCGTGATCGGTCCCCTGACGTGGTCATCAAAGCGTACTTCGCCGGATTGTGGGGTTTTGAAGCGAATGATGGTGGATTCTGACTTGGTCAAATCAAGTTCTCGACATTTACCATCATATCGCGGCTTTTCGCCATTTTTCATTTGGTTTTCGCGCAATTTATCCAATCTTTCTTTGGAGCAATCACAATAATAGGCCTGACCTTTACCCAACAATTCTTCGATTTTTTCCTGGTAGCGGCTGAGGTTTTTACTTTGGTATTTGACCTCTGAATCGTATTCCAAGCCCAACCACTGCATGCCTTCAAAAATCGCATCGACCGATTCCTGAGTCGAACGTTCGGTATCGGTGTCTTCTATCCTGAGTTCAAACTGTCCACCGTGGTGGCGGGCATACAAATAAGAAAACAAAGCAGTTCTGGCACCACCAACATGTAAATATCCGGTGGGGCTGGGTGCAAATCGAGTGATGACTTTCATGATTTATGGTGTTTGCGTTGGCTATTAAAGTGAATGTGAATTTTATATGATTTAGAAAAGCCGTGTCAGGCATTCTGATTAAATAATTGAATCAAGTAGTTGATTCTCATTACCAAGGTGGCTGAGCCCGTCGAAGCCTCTATCAGGTAGCTAAATTCTTATTTTACTGAAACACACCTCGACAAGCTCGGTGAGCTTAAGGTGGCTGAGCACTTCGTCAAGCTCAGCATGCCACCTGTCGCGCCTAAAGCGCCTACTGTTGGAAGCCTCTATCAGGTAGCTAAACTTTTATTTTACTGAAACACACCTCGACAAGCTCGGTGAGCTTAGGGCGGCTGAGCCCGTCGCGCCTAAAGCGCCTACTGTTGGAAGCCTCTTTCTGGGTGGTGGCATAATCGGTTTACCAGTCATACCTCGACAAGCTCGGCGAGCTTAAGGTGGCTGAAATCTTTACTGTCCCAACAGCGCGTTCATGGCACCTGATAATTCTTGTTCATCAGACTGGATGGCTTGTAAGGCTTCAGCGGGTGTTTTGTTCTGGTGTTTAATCAACCAGGCCGCATACAGCTGACTGGCGCGGTGGCCAGAGCGACAATGCAACACTATTTTTTGGCCTTCGTGCTGCTTCATCAACACATCAAATTCTGCCAGTTTAGCCGGTGTGTATGGGTGCCCTGCACCCACTTCAATCAAGTTGTGATGCATGCCATGTTCTGCCGCCAGTGCAGCGGCATCGAAATCCAGGTCCTGCATTTCTTCTTCAGTGCGGGTATTGATTACGGTCACAATGTCATCGCCAGCGAATTCGGCATAATCAGCGGGTTGAGGTTGTGGCCCAATCCAAACATGCTGATCCACCTGCTTGGCTTGTTTTAAATAATCACTTGATTCTTGCGCAACGACCCATTGTGTACACAACAGTCCTGCCAATAGGTATTTCATCATGTTATTTGTACTCCAGCTGTTGTATATATAGCGCCCACTGTCAGTTCAGTAATGAACCCATGCGGCGCCGGTATTGAGCTGCCAATTTGGGATCGCCTAACAACCCGAAAGAAGCTATCAATAATTGTCTGACATCCGCATCACTGCGGTCTTTTTGTAACAAATCCAACAATGCCAATACCCCAGATTCAACTTCACCCCGGGCAATTTGTTGTTTGATTTCCGCCAAGTCACCTTCACCTTTCACGGCAGCCAGTTGCAACTTCGATTTCAATTCATCGGCTTGTGGCATGTTCAGCTGTTCTTCGGTTAAACCGTCAAACATTTTCTGTGCTGCGTCCACATTGTCCATCAACAAATGCACTTCAATGGTTTGCCACACCGCCTGTTCAGCGGGCAAGGCCACCAGGGCAGCCAAAGCGGCTTCGTACTGACCGGCATCAATCAAGGCCTGGATGTTATGATCAACCTGAGGTTCTGGTGTTTCGGCATTCAACTCAACATGCGGCGCCAACCAACTGAGGATTTCACTTTCGGGTTTAACGCCCATAAAATTATCCACAATCTGCCCATCTTTCAATAATGCCACGGTGGGTAGGCTCTGTATGCCCATTTGTTGAGCCAGCATTTGCTCTTGGTCGGTGTTGACTTTGGCCAAAACCAAAGCACCGGGGTGCTTTTCAATGATGCCATGCAATAAAGGCGTCAGGTTTTTGCAAGGCTCGCACCAATCAGCCCAAAAGTCCAACAACACCGGTATTTGTTTGGATTTCTCAATGACTTCGGCCATGAAAGTTTCGGCCGTGACATCGATGATATTCGGGTTGGGATTATCCATGACTTGTTCCATCAATTAATTACCTCTTTCAATAGTATGGGTCAATAGTATGGGTTTTCGCCTGACGCATGATCGGTGGCATCCAGCACATCATTGATTTCTGGAAAAGCCGAAGTGATCTGCGTTTGCATGCCTTGCGACAAAGTTTGTTTGGCCATACCACAACCCTGACAGCCGCCACCAAATTGGATGTAGGCTTTGTCCTCTTCAATGGCCGTCAAGGCGGCATGACCGCCATGCGAAGCCAGCATGGGGTTGATGTTGGCGTCTATGAAATAAGACAGGCGTTCAAACAAAGGCGCATCATCATCGGGCGATTGGCCTTTCAACATGGGGGCTTTGATGTTCAGTTGGCCACTGGCTCCCTGAACTTCATAGTCGATCTCCGCCCCCTCGAAGTAGGCTTCATCATTTTTGGCCAAGTAAAGGTTAAAATCACCCAGGCTTTGGACTTCATAGCCATCATCGATTTCATCAACCTCACAAAAACCGAGGTGACAATCGGCTGCTGGCGTGCCGGGATTCTGCACATCCACTTTCAGGTGCAGGTTGTGGATGTCTTGTTCTTTGATTACGCCGGCTAAAAATTCTATGGCGGCATCACTGACTTTTATCATTGGATTTTCTCGTATAAAAAGGGCAAGGACTCATCCAAGCGATAATCAATGCCTGAATGGGTGCCATTAAACTCTGTGTAAATGTGTTCTATTTGCGCTTTTTCAAGCTTATTGGCCAGTTGTCGCATGCCATAATGAATAAAATACTGATCACGAAAGCCACAATCCATGTATAGCCCCTGTAGTTGCTTCAAAGCATCGACGGATTGTTCAACCCGGTTGACTGGATCATGAGCCAACCAACGTTGCCAGCGTGCTTGATCCAGCTCGCAGGTTTTCAAATCAAAAGGCAACACCCACTCATTCACATTGTCCTCATCATAAGTTGCTGCCATGCAGATGTGCATCATCGCCAAAATGTGTGACCCCATGATTTTTTTGGCTTTCCAAAAGCGTTTCACCAACTTCTTCACATCACCATCGAACTGCGACAGCACATCAGCAACTGCTGGAAAATCGCGTTGGTACAACAACTCAAAACCAGCATCACCGGAATGGTTTGCTATGGCGCCCCATTGACCCGGAAAATCCATGGCAAATCGCATGGCCGCAAAACCACCTGAAGATTTACCCAGCACAGCCCGATGCTTGGCACCTGATTTGATGGCATAGGTGGCTTCAACCAATGGAATCAACTCTTCATGAATGTGGCTGGCATACTGACCCATTCCTGGCGCATCCAGGTATTGGTTGCCACCCAAGCGGGTAAAACATTCAGGAAATACTACCACTGTCGGACCCATTTTTTGTTCATGAATCAGACGATTCAACCGTTCTGGAATGCTTTCTCCAAAGGCGCGCCATTCAACCACACCCTGACCGCTGTTGGTGTATGCCGCCAAATAGTACATCACCGGGTAAGACTTGGTGGCATCATAACCCTGTGGCAAGTAAACCGGCACTTGTCGCACATGTGGATCTTCCAAGGGGTTGTTTTTCAAGCGCTCAGAACTGACTGTCAAGGTTTCGATGTGGCCAGCGGGTATGGGTTCGTTTTGATTGTAAATTGACATTGTTGCGGGGTATTTTCAGAAGCCAACATTTTAACTGAATCCCTTTCTTACGTATACCTCAGCACCCAATGAGACAAAATCAATTTTCAACAATCAGACTGGGGAACTTAATATTTTAGTAAGCTAAGAAAATCTATGCCTACATGTTTTTTATGAACAAGCTTGTGTTCAGCAAACCACCTTTAGTTAATAAATTTGCCGAAAACCTTGGCTTTCTTTTTGCACTATAGGCGTCAACTAAATCCATTAGCCCCTTAGCTTCAAGTAATGATATATTAATTTCAGTTTCGGTCTGACTGTGGTTAATAAAGTCTTCACTGAAACCAGGTGCAATTATCAATACTTGAGCAACTCTTTTTCCCTGGTTCTCGCATGAAAGTGCATACGATTTAAGTTGCTTAGAGACAGATGAATATTTTGTGTAATCACCGTTTTTAATTGTTTTACACTCACAAATAATGACATCGTCACCTCCTATATTCAATACGATATCAGGTTTGTCCTTTTTAGAACTCAGTTTGCTCCTTAATTCATCATCAACAACTAACCCTAAATTCTTAAATAGTATTTTTGTGCACTCTTCAAATTTAATGCCAATTTCACTTTCCGAAATTTGTATTGATAGGTTAGTAAGAGCTTTAAAATCTCTTTTTGAAAGGAAGTGATAGTTTTCAAGCAACTTATCATTTATGTTGCCAAATTTTTCAATGATATTTAACCTGTGATTTCCTCTTACAGAAAAATCTATTTGATCTTTAAGGTTTTTTATTTCTTCATTTGAGTATAGATATAGTACATCTAATGGAGTTATGCCCAATATATTTAAATATTCAGGTTCAATTTCCTGCATATCGCTAATTTCAAACTCTTCTCTTATTCTTGAATTCACACTTGGTTTAGTTCCAGATAGCGATTCAAGCAACTCAACATATCCACTATCAGTAAGAGACCTAGCGTCATTTTCTGTATTATTTTTCAGCTCTTCAATAAGAATATCGACTCTTTCATCTAAAGTCTTCCCTAAAACTGGCGGGGTCAACTCTAGGTAACTAATTATGTCTTTAAGCCTAGCTTTCCTGGCATTCTGCGTAGAACCAGGAGAATGAATTAATTTTTTCAATAAGTTTTTTATTCCAAAGTCTGACTTGAAGATATATTTAATTTTTTCATCTCTACTCACACCACGTATTTTTTGGTCATGCCTTTTAAGAACATTGGAAAGCTCAACATCTTGAAGAGACCTTAGCACTCGTCTGACTAATTTATCTGACAATGTTTTATTATCTATTTCATTGAGCAAAGCGATAATTTCATCTGCTACTAAAATTGAATTACCTTTTTCAACAAAAAACAGAATTCCAAAATCTTTTAGTTTTTTTAAAGCACTATCAATATTTCCTTTTTTTACTGGTTTGACAATATTCTCAATTGCTGAAGTCTCTTTACCAGTTAAGTTCAACAATTCGGCCAATTTATTAAGTACTAACTTCTCATCTTCAGTTACCTTCTTCTCCCTGTTTATTCTTTCATCATTTTCATAAGCTTCTTTGTAGCACTCTTTGTAAATATAGAGCCTATAGTTTTGGGTATACCCCTCATCTTCATCTATATTTTCCAAAGATTTTTTAATTTTTTTGCTTAGTTTGTTTAAGTCATTGAAATCATTCTTGTAAATTTGCTCTATCCATGATTTTTTTGCATAACAGTTTCCGTCTCTAGCAAGTAACGAAGTCAGAAGTTTTAACTGCCCACCTGAAACTGAAATATTATCTTTTATAAACTCTTTATAATAATTAGATACGATATTAAATCTTTCAACTATGCTTTTCCTGGAAGCCTCTCTCATATTTTCGTTATCAAGTTTTGCAAACTGCCTCTGGATATCCACATCATTTTTTTCCGCAAGAACACAGACTTCCTCTAAGCATTTGATAAATTTCATTTTGTCTCTGGTATTAGTTCTATCAAGTACTTTATAAAGATTCATTTTTTTCCTCCTTTTAAGTTTTTTTTATACATCTTATCACTTTTGAAGGAAAACGAATAACAGCCATAGGCAATACTTATATCCTCAAATACGTAACCTAAATGAACAACACATATTCAACTTAAGCAGAATACAAAGTCACATTAGTTAAAAATGTGCCGCTGCTTTTAAGAAGTAAAACTAGAACCTCTACCATAAAATTTAAAAAATTTTAATTTAATATGACTCAGGTAACAAAAAGCCCCACATCAATAATTAATGTGAGGCTTCAAACAACGGATGCCGTTACTGACACCCATTTTGGAGACCTGGGTTACCTGAAACCGGCCACATAAGCAGCGCGGTTGGCATGCACGCGGCGGTTGTCACGGCTGGAAGTACCAATGGCGCGACCTCCATAGGTTTGGTTGGGGTTGGAAAAACCAGCTATGCGTGGTTGCGGATTAGAACTGACCGCCATCACCGTACGGAAATTACCGGCCGAGCTGACAAAACCACGACCATAGCTGTATGGCGTACCGGTGGGGTCGTTGTCATGGCGAGCCCCAAACAAGTGGCCAGCCTCATGAACAAAGGTGTAATCGGTACAATCATGATCAATCACAAAAAAGGCCCGGCTTTGGTTC
>Ga0098055_1000052_pt1 | contig 90300 bp, 96 predicted proteins | sample 17_taG_FD_75107 | JGI IMG/M metagenome (GOLD analysis project Ga0098055, IMG submission 75107) | Marine viral communities from the Subarctic Pacific Ocean - 17_ETSP_OMZ_AT15314 metaG | ecosystem: Environmental > Aquatic > Marine > Oceanic | place: Pacific Ocean | collected 2015-01-18 | reverse complement strand
GCACCTTTGAAACAACCGAATCTTACTACGCAGGATACACCTATTGGAAGCGAGGAGCAACCCAGGCTTGGTATGCTGATACAGGTACAAGCGACCTCGCTGATGATCTCGAAGAACCATTCAAGACTGAATGGACAGACGCTGTTCAAGAGGGCTTCAATGACCTCGTTGCAAGCCGTCAAAACGCAGGTCGCACCTCCACTTGGAGGACCATTGTCAAGCAATTCCTCCAAGCCGTTGAAGACGCTCCATCACCGCCTCAGCCTCCTCAGCCCGACCCTCGCTTCTGCCACTCTGCGACCCCCTCTGTGGCGTCGTTCGAGGCTGACCCTGCCAACCGTACCGAATGCCCTCATCCAGACTGTGACAGCCGTGCTGAGAACGCTGGTCATGGGAATTCGATCAACAGCCGTGTTGTGGTCGATGGTGGCGAGGACTACTGCATCCATACCAATTGCACATGGACTGAGGATCAGGGTGAACACTTCGCCCTGTCTGCTGATGTCTGCCCCAACTGCAACCGCCTCACCATGGCGCATGACCTCTATGAGGCCAAGGATTGCATTGAGTTCCTCCTCATGGAGCAAAGCATCTCCGATGCGAGAGATTGCCTCCAGCACCTCATCCATCAAGGACTGGATAATGCGAACAACACAGTCCCATACGAGGTGGTTGAATGAGCATCAACATTGACCTTGATCATTTGGCGCAGGTCGGCCTTGACCTCCACGATGGCAACGGCTGGACGATGTTCTGGAATGTCCAAATGGACGATGATTGGCGTGAGCAGTACGAACTCGACGGGGACATCTCTGTTTGGGATGCACGGGACTCTCTCGCCCCTGTCAAGGGCTTCGAGATGTTCGCAGACTCTGCCGCTGAATGCACCAATGTACCTCATCTCATTGAGGAGTACGGTGCAACCAAGGACGACCTCATCATCATGCAGATCGACGGCGATGAAGCCGTGTTTGTTCGTTCGGAGTTGATTGCTTGAGTTTCCATCACGCCATCATCCCTCGAACAGATCAAAACGGGAACTCTTGGTCAACTGAGCAATGGTCATCCTTGGATGAGTTCGCTGAGAAGATCATTGGAGGAGCAGCCCCTGCTCGCATTGCCATCTCGTCTGTTGCAGGTTCTGGAAAGTCCTCGCTCATCAATGGAATGGAGCGCACCGTGGCACGATTCGACCCCACCATCAGGACGAGTAGCACCGCCTTCAATACCCACATTGCTCAATCTCGAAAGGACGCTCTGCTTGAACTCAAAAAGGAGTACGGACTCAATGCCCACATCCTTGGGAACAGGAACACCGTCAACGCTGGAGGACACGCTCTGCTCACGGCCAAGGCCAAGGCAGAGGGTTTCAGCCGTGTCGATCTCCTCGATGCAGGTGAACACCGTTGGACACGCTTCTGTCGCATTGTCCTCTCTGGTGCGCTTGGTTCCTCCCTGTACGGGATGAACCTCAACTCCTTGGTCATCTGTGCCAACCAGTTGGACTTGAAGACCACCTCTCACGCCTTCAACGACCTCTCTTACGGATTGAGGGACTTGTGTACCATTCTCATGAACGAGGGCTTTGTACCCCGAACCATGGGCATCGACACCACCGATGACGGATACTTCTTCGCCATCCGCACCTCCACGGAGGAGGAATGGGATGAGGAGATCACAGAGGCCGTTGCCATCGTCAAGCGCGTCGGTTCCAACCAAGGTTGGGATGACAACGCCATCGGTGGCTTTGGTGACAGGGTGGCCTGTCGCCTCGCCATGTCTGTCCTCGCCCTTGGCATCCACTCGGCCTTCAAGCGTGGCAAGCACCGCCCTCATTGCGATGCCAACCCGTGGACTGATGCTGTCGTTCCTGTCAAGGATTCTCGCCATGAGAAGTATTGGGAGAACGCCAACACCATCAAAGAATTGGTTCGCACCAAAGACCCTGCCAAGGTCGATCAAGCCCATTGGCAGATTCTCCGTGTGGCCTCCACCGTGTTCCCTCCTGTTGCTAAGAAGGACAACGACTTCAAGTCCGTGTCCCTCAAGACTCAGGGCGATTCTGTGACGAAAGTTGTCATCGCTCAGGACGCCAACGAACGCATCGTCATGACCTTCGAGAACGAGGGCCAAAAGGAGAAGTTGGATGGCACTTGGATTGGCCGTCAATTCGGCAAGCAAGGCACGTACAAGGTCGATGGCAAGCGCATCGCACCTTGGGCAAAATACGACCGTGCTACGGGAATCCGTGTGGTTCAAGCCAAGCGTCTTGATGACCTCATCACCGTTCTCAGCCTGGTGTTCAAGCAGGACGAGATCGACATCCGTCTTGATGGATATGAACGCCCTGTCGAGGACATCACCATTGATCTGGATGAGGCTGAAACAGGCACAGGAGCCTGTCTTTTGACCATGGATGACCAAGTGTACCTCCCTCATGCTCTTGACCTCTCTCTGCCCGATTCTCAGCGCATCCAGTGTATGTTCATCGATGAAGTTCAAGACCTCAGCGTACTCAAGGCGCAACTCGTTTGGAGGCTCACTGCAACTGATGCTCACATTGTCATCTGCGGAGATATTTCACAGGCAATTTACCTATTTGCAGGAGCCTCAAGTTCGGCATTTCACGACAACGCCACACAGATTGGTGCGACCTATTTCCCACAGTCCGTCTGCTGGCGTGGCACTGAGATGGTTGCCGCCTCTGCCCGTGTTGCTTGTGCTGATGCCCTTTCTCAAGTCCATGAGGTGTGGGGAGATCAAGTTCCTGCAACCAATTATCACAACCACAAAAGTCCTGCACACCCATTGGTTGCCGATCAATTCGGACACCTCAATTGGCCGCGTGGACCGCTGCCCATCACCATCAGCCCTGCCGAGGTTGGCAAGGCCGTTGTGAGCGCGCAAAACCTCCTTGGGTCGGATACCACCTTTGGTCTTGTTTCTCGCCTCAAAGCACCCCTTGCAGAGTACCTCATTGGACTTGTCAAGCAGGGCATCCCTGTTTCAACGCCAACAGGCAAGGACGGCATGGTCACGCAAGCCTTCGCCGCCACCGCCAACCGCACCCGTACCTCTGACAAGATTCTCAGCGGCACATGGGCCGTCAAGAAGTTGACTCGCATTGGACTGGGCTGGAAGGACAGGGACGCCTCTGGGATGACCCGTCGCACCGCCATCAAGGAGTTGGAGCAACTCAAGCAACACGCCGTCCAGAAGTTCACCGACCTGCATGGAGGACACGCCAAGGCCATCGCATCCGACTCCAACTTCGAGGAATTGGCGGCGAACATTGATCTCATGGTTGCCTTCGTCAATCTGTATTTCGGTCGCCGTGAAGACAAGCCCACAACAGGTAAATTCGCCACGGTTTTGTCCGACTGGGTGAAGAACACCCTGTTCACTGAGGAGGGCGGTACAGCCGTCCACATCTCCACCATTCACCGCTTCAAAGGTGAAGAGGCTGATGTGATGTTCATCATTGACTCCATCAAGACTGATGATGGTACAATGCCAGCATTCATGTCTCCCCGATCAATGAAAGCATCCGTTGAATCTGCTGTCAATGAGGCCAATATGTGCTATGTGGCATGGACGAGGGCTAAGAAGTGGAACATCGTCGTTGATGCTGGACAGAACTGGTATTGTGATCTTGAATCTGCCATGAAATCTGCCGTCGATAACGACGTCGCTGGAGTGCTTGACGCTCCACGGACAGACACCCCAAATGACACTCCAACTGAGGCATTTGAGGAGTTGAGCGAATGAGCAACTTCGTTGAGATCACAAAGGCTCAATTTGACGCCTTCATGGAACACCTTGGGTTCGATCAAGTTGAACCCAATCACCCCTGCAAGGAAGCCGTGTACGACCAGGGATTTGGCGACCATGGATGCTTTGTCCGTGTGTATTCCACCATCGCAACTGGTGATGTCGGCAGGGATGTCGGCAAGGACGCCATCCGTGTCGTTGCTGTCAGCCCTGGAGGGGATGTTTTCCTCAGACCCTGCAAGCGCGTTCATCGCACCAAGAATTGGAGGAAGAACCTGCTTGATCGAATCGATTCAGTTCACAAGTTGAACCCTCAGTTCGAGGAACGCCCCTGCTCATGTGGAGGAACGCTCAGGACACGTGCAGGACGCCACGGTGCTTTCCTTGGGTGCAGTGAGTACCCACGGTGCAGAATCACCGCCCAACCCAATCCACTTGCCGCTTTGATGAATCATCCAATGCTAAAGAGGAGGAATGCTTGAATGGATGGTGGTCAAAGAGAATACGGAGATCTTCATAAAGACAGCCCCCCTCGGATGAAATCCTGCGGAGATGATTAACATGGTTCAAGGAAACAGCAAGCACGGTGAGAAGTCCTATCATCTCACCACCACTAAGACTCCGAATGGTCATATGTCCTATGCCCGAATTAAGTGGGATGATTGCGTTCATCACTACTCCATGGAGTGGGGTTCAAACCGTGTCATGGTTGTTGAAATCTTTGACATTGATGGAAACCAACTCAATCGTTGGGGAGATGTGATGGATCTGGTGGTTGGAACCTGTCCAAAGAACGGTGCGACCAAAAGCCAAGCGATTGCCCACATCAAGTCCATGCCCGAATATCACCTCGATGATGACTATCCCCTATGGACACCAAGCGGCTGGACGCTTGACCCTTCGATCTCAGGAACTGATGACGAAGGCTACCCAACCAGAAAACAAAAAGGAAGTGAATAAAATGCAAAAAGACCCACGAACTGACGAAGAACGAAACGATGGAATGGAAAGCGGTGACGAGCAATCGTACCTGCCATACTGAGGTGATTATGATGAGCAAAGAAGAACCGATTGAACACACGATTATCTGCATACCGACTGAACACTGGAATGTGTTGGAGGAAACCCTCAGCACGGACTCCCAGTCCTCAATGATCGATGACGACCTCAAGAAGGACATCAACGCCGCTTTGGATGAGTTGGAGCAATCCACCCTCCCTTCACGCATCGTTGAGATGCTCCCCAAGACCATTATCGACAGCGACCTGCGCTTCCCTGATTACAACGGGGCTTGTACCCTTGACGAGGTTCTCAACGCTCTCTTTGGGGACATTGACGACCTTCTGAATGCAATTCATTATCCCAATGACCCACGCTTTGGAACATCGGTTTTGATCAACGGGCAGATTGTTGAGAACTTCAAAGCCCTATACGGGCGAAAGGAGGAATCACAATGAATCCTTCGCTCCGTGAAGAATTGATCGTCGCCTATCTCGAAGGCGACAGCCCCGACTTGGAAGAAGTGCAAGAACTTGCAACCATGTCGGATGCCAAGGTTGCTGAGTTGTACGCCGTCTGGGATAGCGTAAAGCCTCATGATGGTTGCATCTCTTACGAGGACTCTGTACGGCTGGCTCTGTACGTGTACGAAGGAGGACTTCGTGCCGTTCGTACAACCAACAAGGCTCACCAATGCATTGTCTGCCAAGAAGGATTTGACACCAACGGATTGGCGTTTGAGATCAATTGCCATGTTTTGGACTACTGTGCAGATTGCGCTCAACTGGTCGCTGATGTCATGAAGCATCACTTTCCTGATGATGATGACGAGAATTCCTGTTGGGAGGCTCAAACCGAAGAGGAGCAGCGGAACGGCATTTGGGTTGACACCACGGATGGCCCATTCCTCGTTGAGCCAAAGCCGAAACTGAACGAGGATGCTATCGTTGCCGCCGAAAACCGTATCAGCAATTACAAGGGAAGGCCCAAGGGAATCGTTGAGGAAGAACCGCGTGAAGTGTGCGTGTCATCCTGTTGCGGAACTGTTGGTGCGAGAACCCGTGATGGTTCATGCAAGGGGTGTCGAAAGTGACTGACATCATCCGCTCCAACAATGATCTGGTTAAGCGCAACTTTGAGTTGTCGCTTGCCGGTGCATCCGATGATGAACTCTTTCAAGCCACTGAGAATGCGGCAATGGTTCTCTCCATGATCAAAAGTGAGCGAATCCTGCGGATTCGTGCGACATGGCAAGCCCACAACGACGCAATGAGGAAGGAATTCGCTTCGTCCTTGGAAGCATACGAAACGCTCCGAGAAACATACCTTGACCCTGAAGAGGGGCAAACGATCCATTTCGAGGACTACACCATTTGGGAACACCTCTGTGGCGCAAGAGTCACGGGAACCCCTGCTCTGTTCCCATCGTTGATCAAATTCAAGGTCTTTGACCTCAACAGTGTCAACCTCAAGCAGGAGGCAAGCAACCCACTTGAATTGACAATGGCCCCATGGAAGGAGAACCCATACGAGGACACGGAACGCTGCTCCTCCGTCGATCAAGCCCGTTGCGATAATGACGAATGTTGTGGTTCACGACAAATGATCAAACACATCCGCCATTACCCCTCCGAACAGGAGATGCCAGGTGCGCCAGTGCATCCTGCCTTTGATGTGTACCATTGCTTCGCCTGTGGCGACCACATACATGTGAATGGTGGCCGAAAGCACATGATTGGCGGCTATGACCTCATGGGTCAGCCTCTCCACGCCAACCTCACAACTGCTGAGGTGGTGGAGCAATACGCTCGCACTCACCCTCACGAATTTTCCCCTGACGAGTTGGAGATGTATCTCCCACGTGAGGAGGACTGGTGATTACGATGACTGAAACAACTGAATTTACGGCAAGATGGATACTCCTCGATCTTGTGAAGCAAGACACCTTGACCGATGAACAAGCCAATTGGTATCATGATAACATGTGGATGCGACCTGCTCTGCAAGGGAGCCTTGTACCTGCTGTGATGCGTATCACAGAGAAGCACCTCCACATCTTCCGTGAGGATTATCACGACTCTGAGATGGTTGCGTTGGGAATGTACGAGCGAGGAGAAATCACTCCTCTCGCTCAATTGATCTATGTCAAAACCGACTTTGTTGGCGATACAGCACGTGCCGAACGCCGTTTGATTCGATTGGCTTACAGGGAGTATGAGAATCGAATGTTCAACACCCATTACCTCCATTCCATGATTCACAGCGGAATCCCTCAAGGGCATACCGTCATCAATGGACTCATGGCTTCATGGCACGATTGGAATGGCGTCCAAGGATTTGATGCAGAATCCTTTGAAGCAGGATACCTCGAAGATCACAAAACCGAACACAGGATTGAATCGATTGATTATGTTGAAGACAACGACATCGATCTCATCTCCTCGTTTTGCCCTCATTGCTTGCACCATGCAGTTGGTGAGTGCATGAGCCTTTCCGATTTCCTGCATTGCTCTCATTGCGACACATTGATCGAGGTGAATGAATGAACGCAATGCTCCTCGAAAGGAACGATTTGGGACAGCCCTGTCCATTCAAATCTGCTCAATCGATGGATGACGGTCGCCTTTGCAAAATGTTGCTTGAGATGAATCAAATGCTCCAAGCAGGTTTGATCTTGAACGGCGCACCCGTGGAGTACCAACTCCTCACCAAATCAGGGAAGCCATACGGCTTGACCCACCAACACCACCCATGCACCAAATGGATTGCAACGAATCGATCAAATTGGCTGTGGGGATACTGCCACGGTCGAGAGTTGGCGTCGGAATACACCCGCAGGTATGGCAAGGTTCACGCCTGTCAAACCTCGCTTGAGGCTCTCCCTCATGACGCCTTCAAGTGGCTCCCTCCAGGGGACATCACGCCGTTTCCTTTGGCTATGCCTAATGAATTCAAGGACGAATCCGACCCAGTTGGATCGTACCGTAGGTATTATCACACAAAGCGAAACGTGTATTGGACACGGACTTTGCCACCAACATGGTGGAAGGGAACAATTGAGGTGAAACAATGAGTAAGGAAGACAAGCCCGAAGTAATACAAGCAGGAACCACCCGCAAGTGGACAATGGAAGATGTTGGTAAGAAAGTCATCATGCGCTGCCAGTTCGGTACAGAGATACTCACGACGATTGAAGCCTGTGTCTTTTCGATTCCTTGGATGAGAAAGATGACTTCGGAAGATGGGAAGGAATACCTCGAACGCGGCGAATGGGGATCGGGTGAAACCATCATCGGCCCTCTTCTCGAAGTGGGTCAAAAGTTCGCTCAAGCGGAATGCGCTTTCCCTGTCATTCAACGAGCAAAGGACTTGAGAAAGTCAATGGAGGATTTTGAATGATTCCAAAGGGAATGGTTTGTGCTGGCTGTGGGACGAACGAGTTCTTGCTCTCCAGAGCAGAAGCCATGAAGATCATCACAGGATGGAGGGAAGACAAAGCGGCATTGGGGCAAGAAGGTTGGGACAACATCTTCAACTTCTGCACCGATTGTGGTGGATGGGGCGATCTCCGCACATGGGTCACTATGTCGGTGCGATTCGGAGATTCCGATTATATCGATGAACAGATTTCTCTTGGCTACAAAGTGATTGGGAGCCGAATGACAAGAAGCCATTCTCAAAAGATTGCTAAAGAAGCCAAGGCATCTCACAGAGCATCTTGGTTCAAGAATGGCGGCGTTGGTGCATATCTTTTGGATTTATTTGCAAAAGGGGAAATCACATGGGAGGAATACATGCGCCGTGAGAAGCAGGACTACATCGTGGCAAAGATTCCAATTCAGCGTGAGCATATGAAACAAGAACTCAACGATTTGCGTTTGCAATGGAATGAGATAGCATCGATGGGGGAATCCCAATGACTTCGATCATCTTGGCGTGTCCTCAATGCGGAGGCAAGATGTGGCACGTGTCTATTGACAACGATGGCTACCACAACGAATGCTGGAGGTGCGGCAACTTTGTTCACTTCGGTGCAGAATTATCCGTCGATAAACCTGCAAAGAATGCGTTCCTTGAGTTCAACAATTGGAACACAATCGAACTCGATCTCATCACCTTGCAAGAACAATCTTCGACCTGGCACATGGTCATCACTGATCTTGATGCAGGAGGAGATCATGACAACAGCCCACACGGTATGGAACTTCACGATGCTTTGGCTTACGGGATGAACTGGTTCTCGAACAATACTAAGGATTCGGTGCTGCTTGCATCGGATTTCATTTGGTCTTCAATCAAAGAACACCATTTCAGTGGCAAAAAATATGTGGACTTTTACTGTGATAGCATGGAGAACTTCATAGCAACTCTTTGGGAGGAATGAACATGGGGCGTTACGGTGGACATGAATGCGGGAAATGTGGCGGTTCACACCGAGGTACATGCCCTGCATATTACGATGCGGCGGAACACCTCCAAGATCAAATGCCTCAAGAAGAATCTGGATGCTCTAAATGTGGTACATTCTCCGATGTTCATGAGTGCCATCATTGTGGCGTTGTCCTTTGTATTGATTGCGACCCTGATGAGATGCGCTCTGATCATGATGACCACACATACTGTCATCAGCACGGCCCAGATAGTTGTGAGGATTGATAAGGGCGACACCGATACGGTGATTCCATGCAACCCCAAGGCAATTCACAACAACCCGTGTATATCATGAAGAATGGAACGCAACAGACCAATGGTTCAGCCGCTCAACGAGGAAACATTGGAGCAGCGAAGGCAGTTGCAGATGCAATCCGCTCAACTCTCGGACCTCTTGGAATGGACAAGATGTTGATCGACCCTGCGGGGAATATCCTAATCACGAACGATGGTGTATCCATTCTGCGGGAGATCGGGATTGAACATCCTGCGGCCAAGATGATTGTTGAGGTCGCCAAGACACAAGAAGACAAGTGTTTCGATGGTACAACTTCTGCGGTAGTATTGGCTGGCGCATTATTGGCTGAGGCAGAACGGCTCCTTGACAAGAATATCCACCCCACTACGATCATCAAAGGATACCGCATGGCGCGTGATTATTGTGTCAAAGAGTTGAAGGAATGGGTCAAGACAAAAGACATTCAACTGAAAGAACTCCAAGAAAAGCACAAAGCCGCCGCTTCAACGTCTTTAACGGGCAAATCTGCTGAGGGGATTCGGTCTTTCTTAGTGGACATCTGTGATCGAGCGGTACAAGCGGTCGAATCTTTTGAAGACATCCAAATCCTCTCAGCCAGCGGGAAGGGGGAACTCGACACGATGCTTGTCAGTGGTGTTGTGGTGGAGAGGCCATTGTGCAATCCTTCCATGAAGAAAGACATCTTAGACGCTCCAATTCTCCTTTTGGATACAGGAATTGAGCCAAGGGATACCAAAATGGATGCTCAGGTTCAAATCACCTCTCCAGATCAAGTGGCTTCTTTCTTGCAACAGGAAGAGGATGCTATCAAAGAGATGGTCGATAAGATCATCGAATCAAAGGCAGAAGTGGTTTTCACCCAAAAGAAGGTGGACGACTTGGCTTTGCATTATCTCTTGAAAGGGGGAATTGTTGTGATCGACAATGTGCAAAAGTCTTCTTTGGTATCGCTCGCTAAAGAAACAGGTGGAACCATCGTTTCATCGCTATCGCAGCCAATTGGAAAGGATAACTTGGGCCGTGGAGATTACCATCTAAACGAGAAGTTCGATAATGAATTGGTATTCATCACGGCGAGATCAAGCAAATACCAAACTCATGCAACTATCATTGCAAGTGGGGCAACTCGCCATGTGGCAGAGGAGATTGAACGCGCCCTCGAAGACGCGGTTGGGGTATGCTGGCTTGCTTGGAATGAAGAGGTTCTCCCTGGAGGAGGAGCCACTCATGCACACTTGTACGGATCACTGTCGGTTGACGAGATGGATCGAAAGCACGGCAACGGGAGAGTCGGAATGGCTATCGAAGCATATCGTGAAGCATTGATGTCAATTCCTGAGTCCATTGCAGAAAATGCGGGATTAGACCCAGTTGATGCACGTTCATCTTTGCTGCATTACCACGCCACCGGACCTGGTGAGCCATGGCATATCAATATCGAAAACGCAGAAACACCATCCCATGCCCGTCAAACCGGATTGGTTGAGCCTTTGTCTTTGCACACTCAAGCCTTGACTTCTGCAACAGAAGCGGCGATTATGATCTTGCGAATTGATGATGTCATTCGCATGAATCCTGAAGGCGCAAAATCTCCGATGTGAGGATTTATGTGTGAGTGGATTCTGTCTTGAATCCATGGCAAGAACAGTGCGGATGAGAGCGAGAATTGTTGAGATGTTGATGGACTTAGGTCCGATGACGACAACAGACATATTCAATCAATTGAACAAGCATCGTGGATCGTTTGCCTTGAAACATGGGGCTACATCGAATCAACTCAGCAACGTGTTAGGGAAGAATGCAACATTTCGCAAAATCACAAATCAAAACGATGTCACCGTAGGGCTTGACGGATATGCGTACCCAATATGCGTTTGGGATATTGATCGAGATTACCTTGAATCTGGAATTTACATTCGAGGAATCACCGATAAATTGAACCAACCAAAGCCCACACCATAGGGCAGATTCATATAGGCCACCCGTTTGGATTGATTGCTCCGATGAGCAAGGTGAAAGCATGTCCAAGAAATTTTTAGCCGAGCAGATAGATGATGAAACGACCGATCTCCCGCCCGATGTGGGTCCAGCATTGAAGTTGTTAGGCACAGTCCTAACAGAAAAATTCTGGAAAGAAGGAGAATTCTTGAGCAAGGAAGAAAGGAAGAACAACCCAGGTCCTTTGGCCCTCGTTGAACGCTCCGACATCCAAATTCGTGCTGGCAACCGTTTGATCACACTGATTCCCTCTCATGAAAGCAAACCGATGGTATCGATTCCCGTTGGTCAAAGCGACAAGAGAACTCCTGCAACGATACCACGTGAATGGCTCATCGGGACATTCCTTGATGGTATGCTTTCTTTGTTTGAAGGCAACACAGAAGTGGTTTGGAAATATGTTCAAAACATCAACGCAGCCATTGACGCCGCCGCTGAAATTGATGAGGACAACGGAAAGATGAAGATCAATCCCAAAAAATTGGGAGCGCATCACCATCCTGTTGAAGTTGCAGAGATGCTTGAATCTATGAAGCGTCAATACACTTCTCGATCAAATGGTTCTGCTGTCCTCAATTTCGGTATTGAAATTACAGAATTGCAACCCATTGACCCTAAACCTGCTCCAACCGAATTGCCATCCAACCAAATGGCAGAACGGCTCCTTTCGAGCATCACCCACAATTCCACCCCTGAAGAGGAACAGGAGGTCAGCGAGGTACTTTCGCCTCTTACCGATCCTGAACCTGCTTTGACTGAGGCTGACGACGCATCCCCGCATGAGTTGGCCGATGAGGTTGAAGAATTGGTGTCCGTTGTCGCTGACCCAACGCCACCAGTGGATACAGCCAACCCTCACAACTTCAAGAAAGAACCTATGGAATGGGTCAAGTGGCAAATGTCCTCTCTTTGGTTGGACAACGAGGATGAAGACGCAAACCTCACGATTGAGGATATTGCTGAACTTGCAGGTTGTCATGTGCAAACCATCAAGCGAGTGTTGGATCAATTCGAGGCAAGTGTCACGGATGAAGATCACATTGAACACAATGGACACAGTGGCGGATGGACAGAACTCGGATTCAACTTGAATGACACCCTCCGCCTTCTCATCACCTGTGAGCGTTCCCCGACAGGCCGTTATGCACGTGGCCGACCAATCTGCTTTAGGGTTGCTTCAAAGTTGGATTTGCCTTTCGGTGGGCCAACAACTATCGATGACATTCCACTCGCAGCGTTGTTCGATGAAGAACCAACTTCGAGAGAATCTGTTGAGGCTGAATGGGAAGACATCATCGCTGATGCCGAACCTGTTCTTCTTGAAGACCCACCTTATGACGGGACACTGAAAGCATTTGACGACACAGATCCCTCACTACATCCCTGCCCCGATTGTGGCACGATGATCAAAGCGGAAGAATGCCCCAAGGAGGCTCCCGATTTCGTTTGTGGCGATTGCCATGCCATGCGTGTCAATGAGGACGAGCAATGGGCTGAGGAAACTCAACAACGCCTTGCTCAACAGGCCATCTATGAAGGAACGGCTCTCGACATCGCTGAGGTGGAAGAACCTGTTCCTGAGCCTGTTGCAGAGGCTCCCGCCAAGCGAACCGCAGAGGATCAATTCCCGATCTCCCAACTCATTGGCCGAGGTGGTCAATGATGGCATTCATCAAGAACCGATACATCGTTGGCGATCTTGTCGTGGCTAAGGTGGACATCATTGAACCTGGTTTTGAAAAGCACGTGGAAGGTGCTTCCGAGGCCGATGCCCCATGGCATCATGCAGAGAAAGGACACATTGGGCTTGTGGTCTATGTGGATCCAGAAGACGGAATCCCCTGCGTTCGATTCGCTAACAGCGGAACGGCAACGGACTGTGGCTTCGATCAAATCGAACTCAAAATGCGATGCCATTCCATGGTACATGGAAAATTTGCAGGGATGGGTTCCGAACACTATCCTGACGTTGGACTCGAACACGCTCCCACTGATGACCAAATTGAACCTGCTGCATCTTCATCAAGGGGTGCGAATTTTGGCAAGTAAGATCACTTGCCGGTGCGGTGACGCAGCATGCCCTCAACGGGCAAGATGCTATTCGTTTTATCCAAGGGAGGAAGAGGAATGAGGCTTTTCAACAGGACTTGCAATCGAAGGGATTGTTATGAACCTGCACGATCAGGATTCCGCTTCTGCCACGATTGGTTGGCGAACAAGACATGCAAAAAAGACAGGGAGGAGGAATGATGTCGTTCACTGGAAAGCGCAACAGCGGCCCTCGAAAGACCATGTTCCACCGCAAGCCAAAGTCAAGGAGTATGGCGAACCGTGTGTGGAATACTGTTCATAGCGTGTATGGTCGGCCACCAACCTGGATGCACATGATTCCCCCTCGCCGTTGGTATGAAGGGGATGACGGCGAGAAAGTCTTCACGGAAACAACACGTTGGGTTATCTCGTTTGATGAGAACGGGGAAAACAAAATGATCATAGATGGCCGAGCCAAAGATGTGGCTGAGGCAATCTTACAAGGGGGAATCCATGATGCTTGACGAGTTCAAATTCCCCCATGCTCCAAAAACACCCTTGTCCGTGATTGTTTGTGAATTGGATCCAAGTGAAAAGTGGATTAAGAATCACCCCTCCACCCGTTCTGCTGTGATCGATGATAGTCTTTCATATCCTGAAGACTTCTCGGAGGTTATAGCGTTCTTGCCAGCGGTCGAACTCCCCCATGCATTAAAATCACTTGATTTTATTGTATTCATTGATCTTTATGGAAACGTTGGACTCATGCCAATTGACAATGCAAGGAAGAATTACGATCCTTTGGTGAGAGAAGATACATCTGTCGAAGAACACTTTAGGCGTATGTACCTGCATAAGAAATTCACCAATGCTATGGAAAAGGCAGGATGGCATTGTATGACATCGGAAACAGATCTCAAGGCATTCCGTGATTTGACACAGCCATCAGGAACGGAATTGTTCAAGACCGTGTTGTATGGAGAAGATGGAGAAGTGGATTCGGAAGAGGAACCCCTGCCATACGATCCAATACCAGAAGCAATACTGAAAGGACTCGAACGCTTCGCCTTTTGCGAGGCTTGCGGCCATCCTCACGATACGGATGCATACTCCTTTGAGGTGGATGGCTGCGAGTCGTGCGGTGCTGAATTCGACGGAATGAACTTATTGGGGCAGATCTTCGTCATCGGAAGCAATGAAGATTCCATGCCAGGTTTGGATCAAGAGGAATGGGCATGACTTTCACCATTCCCGATCCACGTCCTCGAAAGCCATCTGCAAAGATTCCACGGTGGTGGAAATGCGGATGCGAAGTTAATCTGGATTGGGTTCTTGATGGATTCCAGTATTGCCCATACTGTGGAATGAAGTATCCAAAAAATAAATTGAATTTGATCGGCAGATGGATGTCCTATTCAAGTTGGCATACGACATACAGAAAAATTTCTGTTTCACGTGATGATATGATGCAATGCAAAACAGTTGAGCATGAGCCTGGAAATAAGGGATTTACTTCAAAGTTATGAGTGAGCCTTTAAGCCCCATATCCCTTTGGATAGAATCATGTGGCTTTTTGACAGAGCGGCGAAACGGGAACAGATGCGTAAAGAGCATGAATCATTCATTGCTCCTTTGAAGAATCTGCTTGCTGAATTATTTGCTGATCGAGGTATGCTCTTAGGAAGCACACAATATAATGAAATGATTGGAGTTGAGAAGTGTAAAGCCCTCAGCGAGATCGATGACAGAATTATTGCTGTCAAGGAAAGAATACATTCGGAGGCTACGCGATGGAAGCAACGTCTCTTGTGAAAATATGGGAAGAGGAAGATGAAGGGCAACTTTGGACATTGTGTTCAACCCTAACCTTTGGAATGGATTGGGAGGTTGCGGTTATGATTGCGCCTCCAAATCGAGCAGGTTGGAGTGTTGTTGATGTTGATGCAACAAACCTTGTTTCACGTGCCATTGCGGATGAACATCTTGCAACAATTCAAGAACATCTCAAAAACATTGGATACAGGCTGAATAATGATCATGTCAAGTGGCGTTGGAAGTATGATCAAGCGGCAGAATCATTCCGAATGAATCTTCGCGCTCCAAAAATTGTTGCACCACTTCTGGAGGAGGAATGAAAATGAAATGTGAAGATTGCGGAAGCAAGAATTTGATACCAAATGGGAAGAGATATTGCCCCCTCGAAAAGATCGAGAAGGATACTCTTCGATGCAAACAATGTAGGAGGTGGTTTTTTGGCGGTATCCATGCCCAATCCGAATGAGGAAGACGTCGAATGGGCGTACTACCTATGGAACTCTCTGTCACGGGATGGCGGCAAATGGATCCTCCCTGGTGTGGGAGTCTATCGCAGAACTGGTGATAAGAAGTTATCATTAACCGAAATTCATTTTGCGAAACCGAATAAAAACGAATTTGAGCAGAGTGTATTTGATCGACACCACTGGATTATGGTTCTCGCGGATAACATTGGGTGGACAATAGACGAGGCTGTTGAGTTGGCTAAGGACGAAGATGGACAGTTAAACATCCCTGACGAAATGATTGGTCATGTTTCGATCTGCAATGCACGATGCGGAGCCATATTACGAGTTGAAGAACCAGTTCCTTCCGAGATTTACGAATTGATTGATGAAGAACTGAGATGCCCCTGCTGCCAGCAGGAGCAAGTCATCGAACCCGCTTTGAAGGGAATCCATGTCATCGTTGATGATCGGGGCTGGCAATTGAAAAAGCAACGTCAAGAAGAGGAATGATTCATGAGTCAAGATTTTAATTCAAGATTGAACGGAGTTGTCCCTTGTCAATTCCAACCTGGTCATGAATTACATGTTATGACAAGTGAAGCATTTGGAACGAGAGTTCTCAATTTACGCTTGAACAGAATCATACCATCCATCAGAGGATACACGGGCTATACTAAGCAGGGTTTTATGCTTCAAAGGGATGAAGCGAGAGTGCTGTTAGAACAACTTCTCGAAGTGGTGAACGACGATGATCAGTGGGAAGATGATGCAGAGGAAATCGTTCCAATAGTAGGTGAAGAAGATGCTTGAACGCTGGCTTGAAAAACATCATGAAGTGATGGAGCAAATGATGATAGATCTTGAATTGCCAATTGAATTGCTAAATTTCTGCTATGATCTTTGGTTGGGAGCGAGGTTGAAAGCACCAAGGACGCCAAACTCCCTGATCGTTGATTGCATTTACACCATAGCGCATATGACTGGCAACAGACGTTCCTTCACGCAAATGAAAGACGCATCGATGAGAGTCATTGGGCGGAGGTGTGAACCTCTCCATCATGACAGAAGGCGCAAGCGAGCAGGTGATACGCGTTGGGTCGAAACAGATTGGGGAAAACATTTGATTCTTTCATTGGTAAATGATGAGTCGTCGTATGACGATTTAGTCAATGGAAGTGTTTGATTGACGACAAATTACAGGGAAATATCCGAGTCTTTGAGAGTGGCCCCTGTATTGAAAACAAAGAAGTATTCTTTGATCGAGAATTTGCTTCGTAAGAATCACTTGAATCAATGGAAAATTGTTTATCTCATGCATTCCCCGTCATCTAAAGTTAGGTTGTCGGACGAAGACTTTCGAGAGATTTACTTCCTGCTCACAGATCTGTACCCCGAAGAAGTTGAACCAAATCCAGATCCAATAAATCTGTTGTCTTATTTGTCAAAGGCTTCCAAAACAACATCGATTTCGGAAAGAGTCTTTGAGATCACACGGCAAGTTCTTCATGAGGAAAGAGATAACGCAGAGAGGGCAGCATTACTTCGCCCGTTGTTTTCAAGAATTGAAAGAGAGGATCTGTTTTACGCTTTGTTGCGTATGAGTTCCAGACCATTGCCGATCAACCGACATGATGTTGTCAAGGCTTTAGCAAGAGCAAACGGAAAATTGATGAGGAACATTCGTAAAGCATCGTTTCTTATTGGTATGGAAAAAGTATGCCAACGGCTATCCAGGGGAGAAGACATCCAAGAGATCTTGACCCCTGCGCTTGGAATTCCAATGATTCTTCCATCTCCATCGGTCTTGAGCATTGATGATTTACCGTTTGGCAAATGCTACATGGAAATACCAGAAGGGCAATGGATGACACTCCATGTCCTGCGAGATGATATTTTCATGTACGACTCCGTGGGGGCAAAGGTCATTGTGGAAGACGCTACACGGCAGATGGTTAAATCTGCTTCAATTGATGAGGGCATTTACCTTGTTGAGTACGCATCAGGGAGAGACATCGAAATTCAAATTCTCGATCAGTTGAACGTTGATAGTGACATGATGTCGTTTGAAAAGCGTAGGGCTGGAATCAATTGTGCAGAGTGGGCAAAGAAAGATATGGTTTTGTTGAAGGATGCCTCCTATTATATGGAAAAAGTTGGAGTATCACAACCTGTATTACTTTGGAACTACAATGGGGTTTTGACCTATGAAAATTCCATTTATGAGGTTGCCTTGCTCAATGCACAAACATCAAAACATTCCATTTTCCAAGTGGTAGGAGGCGTTTATACTGTTGAAACCCCGCTTGCCGCACCTAAGTTGAAGAAATGGCGAGTTGCTGTTCGAGATGGCGACTCATATTATCCAGTGGGGTTGATCGAAGCCGTACCTTCGTTTTCGCTGAACAGATTCATCAAGCCACACAAAGTTGCAGATGGAGAAGAGGTTGTCATGATCTCCCCCGTGTTTGTGAAAGTCAAAGTATTGGGATCTGGATGGGGCGACTACGGTGCGTACATTCAAGGGGTCATCACTGGTCACGCCGAACAAGCGGGCTTGTCCGATTGCGTTAGCATCGATGAACTCGAAGTATTATCCAAGGGATGGGAAGATGGATATGGCGATATTATTGGAGATCGGCAAGAAGATTAGAGATTGGGCATTACGACAAGAGGGGCTATTTTCATGGTTAGCAATACCGATGGCGGTCATTATGATATTGGGGGCGACATTGCTTTATCTCCTGTTGATGATGACGATAATCCCCTTCATATGGATCAAGCAGAAGGTGATTTGACCTCGTTCATCATGTCGGCAACTTTGATTCGTGGTCAAATTCGTTGCAAACTTTCAACGATCTATCAGTGTGGGTATGAGATAAGACCCATAATTTGGTTCGTCAAGCGAACGCCCCAGGTTGAAGACAATTTGAAACGTCTTGGTCTTGAATATCGTGACACATTTGTTCGTACACAAGACATCTCTAAATTGTGCCATGCATACCGCCGCTACTTCAATTTGAGCAATATGGAAAATCAGTTGAAAATGGTCGATCACTTTAATGGCATATTGCCGCAGCCACACAATCACGAAGAGGTTGAGGAGATCATTGACTTGTTAGATGAACAGAGTGAGTCTTTAAGACCCCCCTCCCCTTCGGATGAATCCCGCAAAGGAAGTGAACAAACATGAATGAAGCATTGAAGAGAGTAATGGACGCCAAGAACTGGGATGAAGCCACGACGAAGGAGAACTTCGCCACCTTCATCAAAGAAAACTACCCCGAAATTTGGACACAAGCAGGTACTGTTCTTGCTAATGTGTCGCCTGATGACATCGATTTCTTCTCGTCTGCATTTGAAGTGAACAGTGTTCGCCGCAAAGGATCCGGTGGCAAAGGCGAAGAATGGGTTGGAATGGTCGTTGCTTATGACGGCACACGCGACACAATGGGTCGTCAAAGAGATTCGGCAATCGATGCCGCAGAAGTCAACATCAGTCAAGCCCTCCGCTACGGCATTGAAGTCAATGGACGCACCGTTTCGATTGGCCGTGTTTCCAAGAAAGACGGCGAATGGGTTGTCTATGATGCCAACGATGCCATCACATACAAGGAATCAGTCAAGGGCGAAGACGTTCCGCTGTGGGTCATCGCCATCAACGGTGGAGCCTCTCACATCTGTCTTTTGAAGGCCGACAACCGATCACCAAAGCGAGCCTTCATGCCAAAGCGCAAGTGGCTTTTCATCGGCAACACAACCGGCTCCTTCTTCTCGGAAGGGCCATTGCCTCCAATGACGCTTGAATGTTCTTTCTCTGCCGCAGAGGTTGATTTGCAACTGTTCCGCCCAATCCGATTCAAAGCGGAAAAGGAAGCAGCATGGAAGCCAGCAGGTTCCACTGAACCTGATGAGGAGATTCTCAAAGCACTTGACCTTGATCCAGATTATGGTTTGGATTGGGTTGAAGATCAAATGGTCGCAAAGGCGACTCAAATCTTCTCCCCCGATCAATTCTTGGCTAACTTCATGGAAACGGTTGATTTGGCCTCTGCCTTCGACTATCACATGGAGAACCGCAAGATTCTGTCAAGTGGTCGAGATTGGGGTCCGACATTCGCCATCAGTGGGACAGTTGATTACATCGACTATGCTGGAAAGGAGAATGCTTACACCGAGGGTGGCTTCAAGCATTCCCTCACATTGACCTCGAACAGCCTCCGCCGTGAAGATCCAAAGGCAAGTCTTTGGCTTGACGTTCCACGCGTTCTTGTTGAAAGCCATCATGCACTTCAAGTCAAGAAGGCAGACAACTGGAAGGACTTTGCTCAGGGAAGCCGAGTGTGGGCTGTTGTTCGCTCTCGATCATGGCAAGGTACTGACGGAAACATCAACCTCAACATGGACGCCCTCAGCGTCTATGCCATGCCTCTTCGTTCCATCGTTGCACAGAATGCCCCTGACGACGCTAACAGCCTCGGTCACACGGAGGGATTTTGAATGGCGGGAACTGGATTCTTTGACAACTGGGAACCCGTTGATACCACCAAGGAACCCGTCCGTGGAGAACCTGCTGCAACTGTTGCAGATCTTCCTTCGACCTCCTCAACTGGAGTCACTGTCGCACAAGCACCTCCTCTTGAGGCTTTGATCGATGAAGCACCCGATGCTCCTGAGCAAGAACCCGCCGAACCTGCACCACTTCCTCCTGTCGGAGATCAAGAAGGCATGGTTTCTGGATTCACTGAGGTGAAGCCTCCGTCCAAAGACGGGTGGCAATTGCCACAATCAGCCAACCCTGCTTGGAAATTGATTGCGAAGGCGGTCAATACCAATCTCCGAGATTTCAACTTTGTTTTTGCAGGTGTCGATGGCCCTCGAAAGGCAGGTAAAACTGGATTTGTCTTGGACTCCCTCACAGAGGAGGAAATCGCAAATGGCGCACAGATCTGGCACGTGGACTTTGATCTTGGCGGGGAAACCACAAAGATGGCTCACCACAAAGACAAGGCGGCGAATATCGTCGTCCTCAATCCATGGGTTGTTTTCAAGGCTCTAAGCCGTGTCCCCTTTGACTTCCCTGCTACTTTCCAAAACACCATGGACATTCTGCTCTATGCGGTGGAAGTTGCTGAGGCTCAAGAGGACTACTTCCTTGCTCACGGGAAGATGCCCACGCCTTATCTCAAGACTCTCTGTTTCGATGGACTCGACCATTGGTTGAACATCTGCGAAACAGTCATGAAGATCGAAGACCTTGAACTGGGCGTTGATGGCATCGCCGTAGCAGGAAAGGCGGCAACCACAAAGATTGGACGATTCAATTGGAACATCCGAAAGAATCGTTACAATGCAGCCATGTCAAATATGCTTGAATTAGCACGTCGCTTTGTTCATGTGTATTGCATCACGGGCCGCAAGCCGTCTTATGACAAGAACGGCAACGAGATCCGTGGAGCGGATGTTCCCGCATGGCTCAAGGACTCCGAGCGTGATTTCCAACAACTCATCTCAGTTGACATCGAAGAAATGCGCGATGACCATGGTGCATTGAATGGTGAATCCAAAGCAACTGCTGTGTTGAAAGCGAACCGCACAAGCCTCGACAGCCCTCCTCCAGTGGTACTCTTCAAAAGGACTCATGATGGAGGAATTTGGAACGGTTGGCCTGGTGTCAGCGACGGTTCCTTCCGACATCCTGATGATGTCTATGATGGCGTTTCGATCAATGAAGACGGTGAATTAGTCGTCATCCCTGGAGTTGAGTGAATGAGTCAAACATCACTGGCTGGTCAGGAACATGGGTACACCCTCTCGTTCGAGCATACCCCAGAGGTCATGAACGAAGCATACCGCATCCGTGGTCTTTTGCACACGAAGCATGACATGACATTTGACACGGGAGTCGGTTCCGAAATCGATTGGTTTTTGGATTGGTCGCTTAGTGGAAATCACATGAACGACGTCTTCGCCGCTCTCACCATCGTGCTGAAATACATTCACGAATCAACAATCATCAGCGGTTATACGATCACGAAAACTCGGTGATTCGATGGAGGATGAATTCCCTAAGACAGGAATGGTTGCATTCAGCGGTGGCAAGGACAGCGCAGCCATGCTCTTGCGTATGCTTGAGTTATGGACACAGGGGGATAAACGATACCCAATTACCAAGATCACATTTGCAGACACAGGATTTGAATTGCCTGAGTTGATCGAATACATCCGAATGATCGAGGCGTACATTCAAAAAACATATCCCGAATTGGATTTGAAAGTTGATTTTGTTGGATCTCCTCGAACATGGGACGACTGGTTCTATGGTGTGATCTCCAGAGGGAACAACAAAGGAAAACAACGTGGCGCACCCCTTAGAGCGTACCCTTGCTATTGGGCAAGAGAAGCCAAGGTGCAGCCTTTGCAAAAGGCTCAAGCGGATTGCGACGTCGTTTATATCGGCATTGCCGCCGACGAAGCCCATAGAGTCGGCAAGAAGGAAGACAAACGAAACGACAAGAACAGATACCCTTTGGTCGAGTGGGGATGGTCGGAAGCCGATTGTATGCGCTATCTTGACGAACGCAATTTGGTCAATGAGTTGTATGTCAATTTCAATCGCCTCGGTTGCTTTCATTGTATCAAACAGCCTCTTGATTCATGGTGGTCGCTTTGGCGTGGCTATCCCGATCTGTGGGAAATTGCAAAGCATTGGGACAAGGAAAGTGTCAAGGTCAGCAATCATGGCCTAAGATCAATGAAACCTGGCAAGGATGGATACCTGTTAGAGGAATTGGAAAGCCGATTCAAAGAGGGGTACAAACCCTTGCCAAAGAAAGGATTGTATGATTGCAACTCCTGCAAGGCTGTATCCTTCACTGCCACTGGACAAATGTCCTTGGCTGATTTCGATAGCGATGAAGCCATTGAAAGAATGAATCCAAAATTCATAGATGAAGAACCACCTGCCTGTGATATGCTGGCATCTCCTAATGAGATGAAAATACACAACTTGATCGAAGTAAATTTAGAGGAGGAATAAACCATGAAAGAACGTTTGAAATTGAAGCCACCGAAGTTGATGCCCGTCCCTCGAAGGGATGATGTGAGGGGAACCTATGCATGGCATCCAGGGATGAAGGAATACAAGGGGGAAGACGGAAAAATTTACACGCCTGTCCTGCGAGTCTCCAAATCATCATGGTCAACATTCACCTTTTGCGAGCAGCAATACTTCATCAAATATGTTCTTGGAGTAAAGGAGCCTCAAAATGATGCAATGCTAAGAGGAACAAATGTTCACGATGCATACGAATACATCCTCGATCATCTCCTCGACATCCATGAAGCCCATGCGATTCGAGATCATCAAGGAGAGGAGGCTCTCCATGACTATTTCCAATCATTGATTCCAACGAGTCAAGTATCAAAGGGGTGGGATGATGAGATCGCTCAACACACGGGCAATCCTTACCTTCTGGATGAGGAAAAGCATCTCGCCCGATTGATGACCGCTGAGGCAAAACGTTTCTTCCACAGCGACCCTGTTTATTTCAAGCCACTTGGAAATGAGAGGACCGTTGATGCCTTCGTTGAAATCGAAGTAAATGGGGTTGTTGTGCCTGTTCACTTGACAGGGATAATTGATCGACTCTTTGTTGGCCCAGAAGGGGATCTGCATGTTCATGAATTAAAGACTGGTTTGTGGAAAGATAAGAAAACAAAGTACGAAGGCATGGCAGGAGAAATGGCATACTATGTTTATTTGCTACGCAAATCCGACGATCCTGAATTGGGAGGAGCCAATATCAAGTATTGGGGTTGGGATCATACCAAAGGACTCGAAGGAGAACCTGATCGCATCTATCGTTTTGTTGAGCGAGTTCAAACTGGCATAGTCAGCAGCATGATTGCAAACCTCAAAGCAATGGTTTCAGCACACCTTCGATACAAAGGCGATTTTAACGGCAAGTCTTTCGCTGTAAAGCCTCCAAACGCTGAGAGGTACATCTGTGAGCCTTGGTGTAAAGTCGATGGATACTGCCCTAAGAATGCACGTTATCTCATGCCTAAAGAAATGAAGGAAAAGGCGGAGGGGAATTGATGTGCGATATATCAGCCTGTTTAGCGGAATCGAAGCGTGTTCAGTTGGATGGCGAAATCTCAATTGGGATCCTGTTGCCTTTGCTGACTTTGATGATTTTCCATCTGCGGTGCTTGCTCACCATTATCCAAATGTACCCAACCTCAAGGATGTGTTGAATGTTGACTGGTCAAAATATGAAGGAGCAGCCGATCTCGTCGTCGGAGGAAGCCCCTGCCAATCCTTTTCTGTCGCAGGAAAGCGACTTGGAATGGATGATCCACGTGGCAACTTGGCCCTCCACTATCTCCGAGTTGTTGGGGCAGTTCGCCCAAAGTGGTTCCTCTATGAAAATGTCCCAGGTCTATTGTCATCAAACGAAGGAGATGATTTTGCCATCTTCCTCGGAGAAGTGGCGAAACTCGGGTATGGGTTCGCCTATCGAGTTCTTGACGCTCAACACTTCGGAGTACCCCAACGAAGGCGTCGAATCTTCGTTGTCGGATGTGCTGACGGAGATTGGAGAAGTGCCGCAGCGGTACTATTTGACAAGCAGAGCCTCCAGGGGAATCTTGCGTCGAGCAGACAAAAGAGGGAAGAAGATCAATCCCTCTCTGCGTTCGGCTTTGGAAGCGAGAGCAGACCTGTTGGAAGAGGAATAAGTGAAGAAAAACCTGCTGGATCTTTGACGGCAGGTATGTATCATCATGGCTCGATCAACAACCAATGCTTAGGAACCAATGCTCATTTGATTATGGAAAAGGGAATCATTCATGCTGAAAAGGTCGGACCCACTATGGGGGCAAGCGGTCCACCTTATTCTCGAACAGGAAACCAAAGGGTTGAGCATGAAGCGTTAGTTGTGCAAAAATCAGCCTTCCAGCAACAAGGCGTCGATTTATTCAATCAAGAGTTGACAGGAGATCTCCATTGCCCATTAAGAACAGCGGGAGGTCATGGCGCACCAGCAGTTATGCAGCAAAAAGAGGTGGCGGGTATTGTGAGCAAAGGCAATGGCGATATTTGGGAAACGCCAGAACGACACATGAGCCTTACAAGTGGAGGAGGATTAGCGGGGCAAGGTTATGCAGCAATTCGAGAAAATGCCATCGTTCGTAGGCTAACTCCACTTGAATGCGAACGGCTCCAAGGATTTCCCGATAACTACACAAAAGTTCCGTGGAAGGGAAAACCAGCAGAGGAATGCCCTGATTCACATCGATACAAAGGTCTTGGAAATAGCATGGCGGTTCCAGTTATGCAATGGATCGGAGAGAGAATTGATATGATGGACTCAGCAGACTTGTCAAATCGGAGCAAGCCGAAGGCAAGGAAGCAAATGACATTGTGGTGATATTATGGCTTTATTTGATCATTATCCACGGGAAATCGACATGAGGACTCGAAAGGTGATCACAAATAAGAAACAGTTGGAGCATTATCTCAAAACAACAAACGGCAAAGCCAATTTGACCACTACGGTGTATGGTTTTCGTGAATTGAAAACAAAGGGCAATCGTTGTGAGTATAGTACGGCAATTGTTCCTCACTTCGTCATGGACTTTGACGCTGATCAAGCGGTTAGATTGGAACAGATGCCCCTCTCCGATGCCCAAACGAAATGTTGTAGGGAGGTTGAACTGATGTCAAAAATGTTGAAGAGAAAGTCGATACAACATGCGATTTGGTTCACTGGCGGTGGATTTCATATATGGGTAAAACTCGATCAAACATACGACTTGCCAACTGTCGAAATGAATGATTTGTTATTCTCTGGAAGAATGGTGATAAATCAATGGGTCAAGCAATTCAATCTCATAACATTAGATCCGGTGGTTTCCTTTCGACCAGACCGCCACATAAGAATTCCAAATACTTTCAACTTCAAACGACAGTTGTGGGGGATTCCAGTAAATGTGGATGATCTTGAAAAGGGATGGCTTTTCATAGAGGAACAAGCGCATACGCCACGACCTGGCATGAAATTAGTCGAAGGTGGCGGCATGACAATTACGATCACAAAGCGAGATTCTCAAACAATGTTTGCATCTCAATATGATCAAAAATCAAAGACCTTTTCAATGGAAGATCTGGAAATCGATATTGCTAATATCAACAATATACCAATGCTTCCATGTTTATCTCAAGCAGCGTGTGAAGTTGGAAGCAACCCCCCCCATAAACCACGTTCATACTTAATGATGTACCTCATGGATTATTATCGAAACTTTGCAAGACCTCCAAAAACAAGCAAAGTGCCAAACCAACAGGTGATCGGACTCGCTCATGAATTTATCAAATCACTTAATTGGGCCGACTATAACCCAAATGAAACAATGAAGTATCTCCGCCATGGTGCAGATCGATACTACAAGACACCAACCTGTCCAACCATTTACGCAGAAGGCATGTGTGTAGGCAAATGCCCCTATTACGATGGGAAGGGCGCATGAAAATAGGTGATGACATGACAGATGACAAGATCGAGGAAATACGACGAAAGAAAGCAGAAGAAATGTTGAAACAACACCATAACAATGAGTTGCCTCCACAAATGCTTACTTGGTCATTCCGAGTGAATCCTCAATCCGGCTATTGTGAGATCATGCAATTTGATAACATGGTTTCTTTGACTCTTGATCCAAAGTGGGCGAAATTGGTTTGCGATATGTTGAACAGCCTCGAAATCGCTAAACAGGCGGAGGGCGTTGGCAATGAAGTGTGAAATGTGCGACAATGAGGTTGTTTCCAAGGTATCATATCATGTTCTCTGCGATGAATGCGGAGATAAACGCCGAAAGGCATATGCAATGGCGTTCCAGCAAAGAAAAGAGGAGGAGGAATGATGTCCGATCAACGCGTACTTTTTATCGACAATCGAGAGAGATCTGGTCTTGAAAAACTGATCATCAAATATCTCGACAAGAAAAATTTGAATCATCAAATGAGACAAACGATGATCACCGATTACTCTTTTGCAGACGTCGGAATCGAAGCAAAAACAATTCAAGACTACATGCAAAGCATGTATTCAGGACATCTTGAAAAGCAGTTGCAGAATTTGGAAGACAATTACAACCATGCATACTTAGTGATCCATGGGACTTTGGACAAGTATGTTGGATCTGCACGAAAGGGAGGGAGGAAAATACCTTTCCAACGTGCCTTCGCCTCATTTACAGGGTCTTTAGCAAGATATGCCACTGACTACGACATTTCGATCCTAACATTTGACTCAACCTCTCTCGCCGCTCGTTTCATTGCAAAGCGTTTTGAGAAACATGGAACGCTTGGATCATCCTCAACCTATCGGCTCCTTCGGAAGACCGCCACAGAAGACATGAGAATCGACATCCTCCAGGCGGCAGGATGTAGCCTTGCCATCGCCAAGAGGCTACTCGAAGAACATGGCTCGATCATTGAAATTGCTTCGCTCAGTGCCAAGGAATTGATGGTCACAGAGGGCATTGGAAAGGTTCGTGCAGATCGAATCGTTCGTGCGATTAACAGTGAAACAGAAGTTCCTCAAGAGCGCGTAAAGATGGCAAGAGCATGAGGCTTGATATATGACGCTCGCGTTCGCTTACCTTGCGACAGGTGAATCAAATGCTCATGAAACCATCAACCGACTCTGGAGAAAGAAAATGGGACGACTACACATTAGTCAAGTCCCCGTTTAAGGGAAGCAAATTCATTCGAGAATACATCGAACGTTTCAACACGGTGTCCTTTTTCAACGAATATGCTGGCTTGCTTTCACTGTTTTATGTCGTAGGCCAAGTCCTCGCACCCTATGTTCGAGTTCCAATACACGGAATGTTTCTCGACACCAGAGTGCATGTGTTTTGGATACAACAATCTCGAACAGGGAAGTCTGCTGCATATGAATTTACAAAGAAACTGCTGATCGAATGCGAGGTCGAAACCGCCAAATTCACATCTGGTTCGGACGCAGGTTTGCTTGGACACGTCGATGCTGAACCCGAAGTGGATGAAAACGGAAAGCCAACTGGCAAGACCAATTATGTGGTCACTAAAGGATTGCTTAATGGGTACAAAACTCTCCTTTTCGATGAAGGTAGTGTTTTGCTGGACGACAGAAAGGCGTATTTTTCAGAGAAGATCCTGTACCTGCAAGAAGCAATGGCCCCCATTGGTTCTGCCACAAATGATCTTTCAAAGGTATTGAAGGGCGCACCGATCAACATCGTTTCAGGAGTATCTCTTTGGGCGACAACTTTCCCCCCGAAGGACATCATGCACCATGTATTGGAGAAAGGGTTCTTCCAGCGTGTATTCTTGTATCAAAATGATGTCAGCAATGAGTTGCGTCAAACAACCAGTGAGCATCGTATCTCTGGAACTTATGTTCCCGTACCCGATAAAGTGTGGGGGTACTCGGAAATTGCAGAATTTATCTTGGATCGCAAGGATCAGGTTCGTGACAGATTGTTGAAGGCATCGGCTACGACTCAACAAGAATGGAACGAAATGGATGATAACGAAAGAGATTCAATCGCCAATCAATATGCATACGATCTGTTTGATGTGGGGGAAGGATACCATGCTGCTTTACTTAATGCAACAGCCGACTATTATGATTTGGTCAATGGCATCGCCAATCCAAATATCAAAGAAACAGCAACATCATTCATACCCAACATCGAAAATTATACGATTACATTCTCAAACATCATTGCAACGATAATGGGCAGCAAGATCATCACCGCTGATCATGTCATGATGGCAACTGAGATCATTTACGACAACATGCACAACCTAATCATATGGCTTGAGCAGAAGCAGGATTTCAAGGCGAAAAAGAAGCGTGATGCATCTTTGCACGAATGGAAGATTGCATATGGAAAGTGTAGCAGGATGGTTCATTCTCGATCAAAGCGTGAATGTGTGGCTAAGAAAGAACTTGAGAAGGTCTATGCTGTTGATCAAGGCGTTAGCACCAAAACGGCGGAACGACGCTTGAAGAAGTTATCCGAATCTCCTGACGCTGATCGTTTGATGGACGGGAGAAATGCATTCATTGCTTTGAACTGGTGATTTTATGAAGAAGAAAACTAAGAAATTTTTATCGAAGAAAAAGATTGTACCTATTGCGATTTTTTCGGATACCGACGCAAGTGATTTGGTGACAGGTTATAGCGTTCCTTCAAGGTTCAATTTAGCCGCAGTTGTGATCTGGAAAAATGATCGTTTTCATGTCTTTTCCGATAAAGGAAAGGCAGATGTATCGTATGTTCTTGAAGACAACACAAAGACCAACCCTCTTCCTCTTTGGGAATTGAAAGAATTCATCCAAGACTCGTTTTTAGTAGGCTATGATTTGGAAAAGTTTGGGATTCCATTGTTAGAGGAATATCTCAATGCAGAAGAGGATTTTGAACTAAATGTTGAGTATTACGATATTTTGCAGGAATCGTTCAAAGCATACGAAAAACACAGCGGGGAAGGAGGAAAACGATTCCGACTCTTTCAGTTAGCATTTTGGAATGCTTGTGAGAACTCAATAAATGTTGCAGATTTGATTGGATTTACGCATATGAAGATGATTCATTCATGGCATTATGGTCAAAGAAGAAAGGGGATAAAGAAGTTGAAAACGGAAGCAGTTTGGTGTGCTGAATTAGCGCATCGTATTTTCCGACGCCCACAAATACTGGTTCGTGATCACCGTACAAACAAAAAGGTGAGGATTCCAATTCAAAGCATTGGCAATTTGACGTCGGAAATTACTGGAGATTGAGGTTTGACGCCTTGGGCTTCTTCAACTGATTGAATAAAGTCATGACCGAGCCAATAGGGAATGACTGATCGCAAATGGAATTTGTCAATGGTTGGGCTTCCAGGGAAGAGGGTATTTGCTGGCAAATCTCCTACGCCTTGAATACCTGACTTCGATCCACGTGGAGCCTTTTCATAGAACTTACCACTGAGACTTCGAGGCAATCGTGGTCGTGGAACAAAGGTGTCGGGGAAATGTCCAAACAGATCCGTTGGTTTCAAAGCAGGAAGCGAACCTGGGGTCATCTCAAACAGATTTTCGTTTCGAGGAAGTCCAAAGAGGTTAGAGTGCGCGGGATCTCGATATGCTGCTGCATCGATGGTTTTCATTGGGAGATCCGATAATTCGTTCGTGTATCTTGCCCTGCCCGTCGCAGGGTTCTCATACACTTGATACATATCAGGATTCAAACTTTTTAGGTCATCAAACAATTTGCGAGATTGAGTCAATAAACTCATTCCCAATTCGCGTCGATCAATGGCCGACTGGATCTGTTCGTCGCCCATCGGTACAGGTTTTCCTCCTCTTCGAGTCATCATTGGTTTGCCTTGCATATCCAAATATCGTCCTAATTCATCACGCTCATACGAGTCTGGGCTTGAGGCTGCAACGTTGCCTGAGAATCCCAATTTGGATCCTTGGCCTCTGTTCTTGTTGTAGTGGGGTTTGACCCGATCCCAATGCCAACCAGTTGATTTGGTTTCATCCCAATCCTTCCCTGTCAAATCGGAATACTGATCCATCCACCTTTTATCCCAAATCCATCCTTTGTTTCCTGATGCAGTAGTGAATGCTTTGCAAGGAAAGGAAGCGACACCAGCGTCGATGCCTTCCCAATCGAAGTCATCCATGATCTCTTCTGCATTCATGTCCATGACATCTCGAATGTGATAATTTGGATCTCCTTGTTTCAATGATGGATCCAGTTCGTATGCTTGGACATTGTGTCCTCGTTTCTTTGCTGCTCCTCCCCATCCTCCTTCGCCCAAAAACTCAATCAGGGAGGAACCGCCTAAACCTGCGAAGAGTTCAGCAAAATTGAGCCGATCTGCTGCTTTGAGAAGTGCCTCAAATACTTCCTCAAAGACATCATCGTTCATCTCAATCATCTCTTTGTTGAGGCTCTTTTGCCACCTGCGCCTAACTGCCTACGCATGGCAGGTCGCACAGTTCCTCTGGATTTGTTTCTTTTGTACCGCCTTGCAGTACGGCCACGTTTGACCTTTCGACTTTGACTCCATGCCTTGGCTTTTCCTGCTCGTACTGGACGATCTCCGATGTTTGCACGGGTGTATCCTCGAAAGCGTCCTTTGACGATGGAGTCCCATGCTTGGTCAAATGCCTCAGTCATGCAATAAACCCCCATTGATCGAAGGGATAGGTTGAATCAGCGGCACAGGCTTCTTCCATACATGCTCACACAAAGGGCATTCCCACAAGAACATTCTGTCCCTACTTCCCGCATAGAAACCGTTTATGCGTACAGCGAGAACATCAGCGTTGCATTTTTCGCACGTTTGGCTAACCTTGTCTCGATATGCTCTTGACATTTTACCGCCTCATACGTGGGAAGCGTGAACATAGGTTATGACGACTTGTGTTGATTGATCTAACGGGGGGGGCAATGACAAAGGATCGGGCAGGGATAATCTCGAACCAACGTTATAGTGAAGGTTTTCAGCCAAACTTCCAAGCGATTCACCTGCCGCTCCATAGCAATCAACCCAAACGAGCGAAGTTAATCCGTCTTCTTCACTTACCAAAGGCCCAAATTTAAGATCCACTCCCCACCTAAGATCAAGTGGATGCCCTGGCGGATAAGCAATTAGAGGGGTCTTACTTGTCCGATGTATTGGCGTGATTTGATATTCTCCGCCTCCTCCAAATGGCCGTCCAAGCGATACATCGGATTGGAAAAATAAATGCGTTTGACCAGCACCTTGAGGATATTGAACAAATCCATCAGGATCGCGGGCATAAATTACGCCTAAGTTGGGGATGGGAAGGTTTGCTGCATTAAGTCCAGCGACGAAATCATTTCTCGTCCCAGATTTACTTCCATCGCTATGTTCCATGGCTGACAATGGAACGGGACCTGGGCGAATGAATGACCTCTTATCTTCAATTGCATGTATCACGGGATTGCTTGCTCCTTTGCCAACTCGAACAGATGCCAATATGGTGTTCTGCCTCACCAACTCTGCACTCGGAGAACTTGGATACAAGCCGGTTGCAGTATCGACATATGATCCATAAACGAATCCAACATTGTTAGGAAGACGAGGATCGACATAAACCAGGAGTATTGCTTCATCCCCTGGGTTTGTTCCATTTGGTATCGCTGCGCCATGGTATGAAGAGTGATAGTTTGTTGTAGCACCGATGTCTAAAACCGATCCCGATCCAATGTCATAAAACATACCGTCAAGTTGGGCAACACCAGTGTCCACATACAATTCCTTTGTCGATCCTAACGTGCCGTTTGGACGTACACACCCATTTCCGCTGATCGGATTGTTTCGGTCGCTTTCATCGTATCTGTTTAGGGTGATTGGGATAATCCCGTTCCCTAAACCGTTCTCAACAAAGTTGGTCAAAGATGGACTGGCAAGAACATCGGTGTCACGGAGTCCATCGTTTTGATATGTTGACGATGCGGTCTTTTCATGGCCTTCTGCCAAATTAGTGTTCGACATATCAACAATTCCACCGTTTCAATGCCGCACCCTTTGGAGTCATTTTTCCACCTTTACTGGTTGGACCTTTGACTCCACTCATTCGGGCGCAAAAGGACTTACGCCTCTTAGCCTTCTTTGATCCAGCCTTGAGTTTGCTTGGCTTGGTGGTGACAGGTGGTTTGAGATTTGCGCCTTCTTCACGCTTGGCCTTTGCCCGTCCCTTTGCGTTCAAACCGCCCTTTCTGCTATGTCGGTTTGGGTTGTAGCCATGGAATGGCTTGGAATTTTTCTTTGCCTTTGAGATCATTGCTTTTGACAGCAAATCGCAACTTTCACACTCACATCTAAACGCTTTGACCATGGTTGGTTTCCCTCCTACTCCTTGGGGTTTGGATCGCTTACGGCGCGTAGCCGCTTTCTTGTCCGATTGGCTCATACCCCTCGTTGTTTTAGGGGTTTTGGAAGAAACCTTCTTTGAAGGACGACATTTTGGATAGCCCTTACTATCCGTCTTTGCTTCGCCACGTCCACAAGGAGGATGCTTGCCATCCTTATCCTTGCGAGAAACGTCAACCCATTTTTCTTTGAACCAACGCCTCAAGTCTTTTTCGATAAGATCCGAGATGGGGGCGTTGATCATGGTGAATCATTCCGTGTATTGGAAATTGGGGCATTCAAACGCATAGGCATGATCAGAGTGTCTTGGGCTATGTACCAAAAGACCACATGGATCCCAAGTCTGTTTTGCACCACATTCGGAGCATTTGCCACGCCTCTCACGTGTTCGGTTGCCATCCATTCCTGTGTATCGTTCTTTCATCAATTCCCATGCTTTCTCAAGTGCTTCGTGAGTCATTTCTTTTTGCCTCCCTTTGACTTTTTCTTCCAGCCGCCGCCTTTGGACTTGTACCACTTAGAAGCCCAACCGTTGGCGTAGGCCGAAGGGTACACCTTGAACTTGGATCGAGCCTTTGATTTGGCTTGCGACCAGAGACCTGGGTTGGTTGGGGCGTTGTCGCCCTTCTCGTCGCTTTTCATCAATTCCCATGCCATCTCAAATGTTTCAGTCATTATCGAACCTCCATCAAAATTTCAATCCGAACCTCGTTCGTTGTATTTTTTTGGATCGGGACAAACGTCGTTCGGAATGCAGGTGCGTCGAGGGCATTTGTTCCGTGCAAAACAACTTCTTGGATTGGTTGAGCCGATGCTTGCTGAGAATCAAAAAAAGCATTGATTGAGATGGTTCGATCATCGATTCTTTGAATCTCAACATTTTTATTCAGTTGAGTATTTCCTGCCCCACTGTCTCTGCTTGATGCTTTGGATCCAGACGAACCCAATGTGCAATTCTTGATCAGCGTTTGAAGGTGATCGGTCAAAGCGGCTTTGAGGGGGTCGAGAACAGGCATATCATTTCACCACGTACTTACGGCTCTTGCTTGAACCGAGGGGTACACCCCTTTTGTTATTATCCCGAACACCTATGCTTCCAAGGCCGTTTTTGTGTTTTGCACCTATCACAAAACCTGTATTATTTGTGTTCCTCACAGATAGTCGATGAACTGCAACGATTTGAATAGATGTGGACATCGATATGTTTTTGATGTCTTTTTCATCTGCTGATGAACTGTTCAATCCACTGACCACAACAGATTCTGTACGAAGATCTGCGAGTATTCCTTCGATACCTTTCTCATACTGTGCAATCACAAGATTTGTTTTACCAGTGGAATGAGTATGCTCTGCTTCAAACACAGCAAACTTTCCGACAACTCCGTGAGTTGGAAGATTCACTGAAATAAGATCACCTGCTGAAACCGATGTGGCATTCATTAAACCTCTTATTCGTATCATCGGCGCACCATTTTCAACACGGGAGAGCAAAGCCTTTGCGATGGATCTTGCTTCCTTCACTGTCTTCAAACCAGGTATCTGTTGACGCAATGTCTTGACCAAACCTTCTTCTCCGTTAGCCGCAGATTCCCTAATTCGTTCACTGTCTTGAATACGAACAAACACAATCTCATTTCCAGAAATCACATCCCCTACGATCACAATTTCGTTTGGTGAATCGAACAAACGACTAACGATGATGTCTTCGGCTCCATTTTCCACACCTAAACTCAAACCTGTATCGTCAAACACCTTGTCGGAATAAACAAGTTGACCTGCTCGGTAATTGATTATTTGACGATTATCGATTTGAGAGAGATTTCGGATCACATCCATAGTGTTCAAACCTCTTGCATCTCTCGATACAAATATGTCACTGTGTTGATTTCGCTCTTTCAATATCGGATGAGAGTCTGTGTTTTTGTTGATTTTGTTGCCAACTGATACCTGATCTGGTTTTGCTAATCGAATACCGGCAAAGTCGCCTCCAGCGTCATTCAATAATCTCATTGCTGCATCGGTGCTTCTCATACCTATGTTTCCTAACTGAACTCCTCGAAGGTTGGAAATATCGATGCCAGAATCTTTCAAATTCTTTTCGCTTAGGTCATTAAAGGACATGTAGTCGGTGTCTAAATCGTTTTTGACACTGGCAACCGTCCACTTGTTTCTGTTGCCATCGATAACATGCGGAGGGAATTGAGATTCATTGATATTTAGTCCATCATGTTTGATCCTTTGAGTTTCACCCTTTGATTGAATGACGCCCCGATCCTTACCGTTGGTTAAGGAGAATGAATTTTGTTGAGCCATGACGAAATCGGACGGTTCGTAATGCAGTAATCCTTGGAATGAGAGCGTTGTTTTTTCCACTGTATTCTTCTCTCGATTGTAAAACGGCCATGTGTGTCTTTGGATTTTTGATACAACAACTGCATTGTCGATGAAAGAAGGTGCAACCACCTGTTTCCTCACCGTACTTCTTGCATCAAAGAGAGTCCCCACCTCAGTTAAGGACGAAACATCTGTGTAATACCAAGTCATGCCAACATAATCGGATACAGTTGCCCCAGTTAGATCTGCCAAGGTTCCTGACGAGATCGTGATGTCATCGCCTTCTATGGATGAGTAAGTCAAAACGCCCGAATGGTTTAACGCAAATATCTTGCCGCCCCCTTTTGGAAGAACAGACGCATCATCCAAGGAATATACATTAGCCCCTTTGTTAGTCATCACCTTCACCCTCGGATACAAGCGGAGAGCATCTTGTGATTGACTGATTTCTCCATCCTTTGAATGTATGGCGTGATCGCCCATTATGCCCTTTGAGGTGTCGTAAAGCGTTTCCGATTGGCTGATTTTGCCGCCTCCTCCAACGTGGGATGACTGAGAATACCGTGGCTCTATGGATGGTTGCATGATCTCATCGTTTGATATTCGATGAGCGTCGGATTTTGCAAATTGAAGCATATTAGCACTTGGAATTAAATGCCAAACAACATCAAATTCATTGAAATCTGGGTACGAAATCTCAAACGAACCTTCTGCCGAAGTGATTGGTTCAACCTCTCCCAAATCTCGATCCGCATTCATTTCAAAGATTCCATACCTCTTGTCTCTCGTAAAAATTTGAGATCCGTATTTATCGTATGTTCCTGATAGGGATGCTCTTGGACCCAAAACAAAACCATCTTGTAAAAGATCGGAAGCAAAAGCAAACAATTTCAGTGGTCGAACTGGTCGAACAATATAGTCAACATATTTGCGAACTGGATGTGAAGCAACAGCCTTTCCAGTGTTTGAATCAACTTGAGATTTCATAGTGTCTTCGCCATTGCGTGAGATGTATGTTTTTCGCAAAATATACACTCCTCCCCACGCTGGAAGATCGGCGGAACCTCTGACAGCCCATGCATCCAAAGCATGTGTCTTGTGATCCATTCGTACAGAATCCCCAGTTAGAACTATTGCTCCTTTTGAAGCATTTGAATCGGGACTCCAAGTTGGCTTAGTGGTGAAGTCTTTTTCAGCCGTTGCAGTTCCTGCACCATCGACTGTGAAGCCTTCTAACTGCAATTGAGATTTGATCTGGTGCGATGGCAAGACAGGGAAGTGGTATCCAAGCATTAAATCGGAATGCAAAGAAACAGACCTTGTTCCAACCACTCCGTATTGGACCTTCTTATTTTCTATTCTTTCACTTTCAACTTCCATGACCAAACCAAGACGAGGTTCTGCCCTCGATTGAATTTGTCTTATATCGGAGATTTCTGAGGTCAGCAGCGGCATGGCTTCGTTCACTGTCAATGAAGAACCCGAAATTTGACTTTGACCGTTTGGAGGATACGAATATGTACCCAACGTCTTTGTTATCGGCCTCATATTGGTGTGTAACGCATTTCCACGAAGGTGATAAAATTGAGATCCAGTGACGAAATCTGTTGTTTGAGCAATTTTAGCACTTGGCGACAGCGTTTGATCATAGGACGCAGATCCTGTCCATTGTTGCAAGTCAATCCATGGATCCGTCCCCTTGTTCAACGGTTTTGTGTTAAGATCATAATACAAAGCAGGGTGAGGCGAAGCAGTTGCCGTGAATTTTTTGTCATATTTTCGTGACAAGTAGGACTCAACCTCTTTGATTTCATCTGTGGTTAATGCTCTTGGATAAAGGATGATCTCAGCGATTTGTCCTTGAAGGAAATAGGGACTTGGAACATTCGCAATTGAGGTTTGACCCGCCGTCATCCGCCAAAAGGCATTGGTTGCTGTTGCTTCTTGACATCCATTGACTCGAAGGGTTTGAGCGGCAGTAGCCCCTGCACCATCTCCTCCACTCATCACGCAAGCAACGACATCAGGTATTCCAACATTCATTCGATTCTCAACAGAAGAAGTGTAAAGTTGCCCCCATCCTGTGTTTTGACCCCACCAAAATCCCCATTGATCGGTCCCTGACCACTTGGCGTAAAGGTTGAATCCTTGACGACTCGGAGATCCGACAGGTGCGCGTCGAGAAGAGATAATTCCTTGATATGAGTTATCATCTGTATCCGAACACGCTACTGCAAAGAGAGTAAATTGAGCAGTATTCAATGACTCCAAATACCCCGCCGCCGATAGCAATTTATCGTTTCCATCACAATCAACTACGGGCATATTGTTGAAGTTAGCATTGCTTTTGACAAATGTGGGTTGTGCGGAAGCGGTTGCTTGAACAAATTCGATGTCATTTCCAGATGAATCAATCCAAGAGGTGATTGCATCTCCGTCTTGAAGATCGAGGGCATCCGCTTTCAGCCAAAGACTGGCTCCTGATATTGGCAGTTCGGTTGGGCGTGTATCATCCAACTCGTAATCCCATCCACCTGATGCCATAACATGAGGGGAAAGCATACCGTTTTGCGTGATGCCAACTCTGTTCCCAATACCAATTTTTTCATTTGGACTTAGCAATTCATTGCTTTGACGAATGTTTCTTTCGTCCTTCATAGCCTCAACTGTGAAATCATTTGCTACGAAACCAACAGGAACAGATCGTTCAATTCCTAAAGTGGTTCCGTAATTCCCCCAATCAATTCCATCCGAAATTGAGAACGGAGATGCAAGGTCTTGAACAGAGTCATGTATGCCTCCGTCGAACCTGCCACTGTTTAACATCGCTTGGGAATTTCCTGCATCTGCCTCATTCGGATCTCCTGCAAGCATATTCAAGGCATCGGATCCGGTTCGGAAGCCCCATGATCGCACAGGCAAGCGGCGACTAACATCAATCGCAACGCAAGGTTGGAACGTGAAGAATTGCTTGTTGAAGTCTTCATTGTCTGTATCCTTGTCAATGCCCATGACAACACCGATTTCTTTAGTGGGATCTATGCCATCTCCAATACCTTCTCCTCTCGAAAATCGATTTCCGTTTGAATTCTCACTTCTTAGTCGCAGAGTCCCACTTGCCTCACGAATTGTGGAATGACCCATCCGTACAGCCCCTGCACCTCGAAGTCCTTCGATATTTCCATGACCACTTGCATTTAATCCATTGAATCCCCAATTTTGTAGCCATTGAGCAATGTAAAGGCGTTCAAAAGCCGAACTCTTCAATGGTTGAGCATCTGTTGTTGGGTGCGATGCATTTCTTAAGAACAAACCATTTACAGCAGGGTAATCTCTTGATCGAGGCATCCCTGCTTCACGGTATCGGAACATCAAGAAATGTTCTCTGCTTGTGCCAAATAATGAAGGGTGGCTATATTCTGCAAGCCAGTTACATAGGAAAGCATCTGGTTTGGCTCCGCTGAACGTGTCGGCGTCTTTGATTAAACCGTGATCTGCGTCACTTGGTTTATTGAAAGATGTGCTTGGAACAGTGTTGCTGAGGCTGACCGGCGCAGCATTCATGTTCAACAGTTCTGGATCGTGGGCGAACAATGGTGGAACTGTTGCCAATTCAGTCGCTACACGTGGACGGATAACCCCTTCTGCAAAACCTCGAACAAACCAATTTCCTGTGCTATCTGCGCTTAATTTGCGAATTGGTTCTAAACGCCCACCCATGCCTAAATACTGATTTAGCATAAATCCATTGATCATGAACTCATTCGCAGTACCAAATCGATTATTTTCGGTCAGTGTTCCGCCCTGAACAGTCAAGCGTGTTGCAGACTTTGATCCTGATAATGATGCAGAAGCAAGAGCGAACTCAACTGATTGGCTTATGCCCTCTGCCTTGGTGTGTTCCTGACCTGGTGCGAAGAGATAATCCAAACAATTGCGGTGATTAACAGAGGTGTATGAACCGTCAACATCCGGCAATCTCATACCTTTCAACTCACTCAATGGTATCCCATCACCTGCAAACGATCCTGTCGCATAAGAAGAACTCACTTTTGCTTCCAGCGTATCCAACTCAAAAACAGTTGCAGAATTTGTGTTGTCTCCGCTGCCAAACCCATGGTGTTTGTATTCAGTTTCTCCCTCAAACATCAGTGAATAAGCAGATCCATGTGATCGATGTAATTGACGCCTCATGCTCATCGGAGTACCCCGATGAAGAGTTGGAGAAACGAATGAATGTCCGTATCGAGCAAATCTAATTCGGTGATGAGGTATCAAATTTCCAGTTTCGACACCATTGTTTGTCTGTTTGAGAACACTTCCTCTCTCTGCATGATCAGAGATTCTGTGCGATGCAAACAAACGAGTTTGCCCACTTCTCGCACCACCGTCCTCAGCGCGAAGGTTTAGGCCATGGTACTGTTCCAGTTTGTCATGAAGAATCCGCTGACAATGAAAAATGAGCATTCGATCATGAGTATCGAATTGGGACGTTTCATTGCTGTTCTCAGCAACTCCCGCTTTTCTCGGATTTGGGGCTGATAATCCGCCCATACCCCATGTTTTGTCTGACCATGCTTGCACTCGATCATGACCAGAACGAACAAATATACCGCCTGGTATATCATCTTGTGATGGTAATTGAATCTTGAGATTCGGAGTTAGATTTCCCCCTGGCGAAGATGGGCCAACCTCAACTAAGCCTGTTAATGGATTTTCTCGTTCATTTGAGAATGTGAAATCCCGAATAATCGTCCCCCATGGCGATTTTCCCTTCAAAACCAATTTGTTGCCTTGACCATCCAAGACCTCAATGTCATCAAAAACCCGTTCTTCATTGCTGATGTTAAGGCCAGTCACTCGATTCTCATTTGTAGTACCAGTCATCCTAAAGGGACGCGCATAGGCTTCTTGATTTGAATCCTTGATCCCGTGCGTTTGGTGGATGGTCGCCATTGAAAAATTAGTCAAATGAGGATCTGCTCCATCCTTGTAAATTGATGCTGTCGTAGCCGATGAGAAGGATCCCTCGTATCCATTCTCAAGAGCGATTTTATGACTTGTGGAAACAACAGGCAATTCCACGCCCCCCTCCAGCCTCTCAATTCTCAATTGATTTGAAGCAATATCGGAGATCGTATTTGGATGCAGAGAGGTTATCCCTTCGATGTGAGGCGAAGTAATGTGATAGTCAGGAGGGGGTATCGACGGCATATTGCACGAATTCAGCCCCTCAATGCTAAATCGATTGTACCCGTTCCCAGTTGTGAAAGCAACTGCCTCTCGACCGTTTTTCGTGTGGTGGTTTGTTGCCGGTAAGCCCATGTTTCCCCCATCCATAGGTTTTGCAACAAATTTGTGAAGTCCAATCGATCCAACTCCTTGGACAACTGGGCCTAAGTTTGCTTCCGACCAGTAAGAATGAGGCGTTATTTTCTGCCATGCTAAAACAACGGTGTGAGTTGCTCCAACATCTGTTGTCAAAGACACACCGACGCTCGACAATGAATCGCCAGCCGATGGGCTTCCAGTAAATGTGTATCCGGTGGAACTGAACGTCACGTATGAGTAGTTTCCACTTCTGTAAAGCAAAGTTGGAATCGCACTCAAATCATATGTGCCTATGTTGAGATACTTTGAACCTCCTCCTGTGCCGTCAATTCTTAATTGGTAATGACCAATCATTTCAGTTGGGAAGCCTGTGCTGCCCAATGTTTTGATTTTAGCGATCACCGAAGATCCACTGAAGTATGTAAGGCTCTCAATCTTGTATTTTTGATCCATCGATTGACGGACATATCTTGCTTTTAGGTACGATGTCTTGTCTCGCTCTCCAACCATTTTGATTCTTCGAGAATTGATTTTAGCAGCAATAAAACGCGTTGCTTCTTCTGTTCCCAGATCGTAAGTATGAACTGCGCTTGCGTGATCAATGCGTTGTTGCTTGAGATCAACTGCGATGACATTTTTTGCTTCTGCTATTGATGAAGATGCCGCCGCCAAGTTTGTTCTGATCAACACCGTCACGCCTTGACGCCAGTCAGTCGAATTTACTCCCGACTCCCAATCTTCTATGTCTTCATGATCATATTCAGTATCAGGGTAAGTGATGTGCATTGACATGATGCCCGATTTTGGCATACCATCTGCTGTTTTACCCATCAGCCGATATTTGGCTGGATAAAATGAACGAGGAAATACATCTGCCATTTACATCACCAAATGTTGCGGCCAGCCCAAAGGGTATCCGCCTCAGCAAATGACAACCTACGCTTCCATAAAGCGACTTCGGACAAAAATCCAGCAAAGTGTATCGGTCCTGCTGAATTTGTTCCTGTCGTGCCGGTTGCATCAATTGTTCCGTATGTGCTTGCTCCAGACAGCATACCACTGAAATATCCCACAAACGGAGGACATGGAAATCCTCCTTGGGTATTCTGCGCCCCTGTAAATTGAACATAAGGTGCGCCAATCAAAGCACACCCAATAGTAGCCATATCCAAATCACGGATAGTCTGTAAAGCAGAAGGCACATCAGGGTGATCGGCAACACCTCCTGCATACCCGTTTGATTGTGTATCAAAGGTATTTCTTTTGTTAGGACCAATCGCTGCGGGTCCGTAGTTTTGATCCGGCACATTTGACATCCACAATGAAAAGTCGTGAATTGAAGGAGACATACCGGCACCTGGGTCGTTTGGATCAGTAATCCCAACGGTGTTGCCTATGTAACAATATGATTCGCCTGTGGTTCCGTCCACTCCTGCCATCACAAAAGTCCATCCACCAGTATTTACTCTCAAGACCCCGCTTGGCATGGCTTGAGGAACTAAAACCGATGTAGCAATAGGAAGGCCGAAGGGAACTCCTGTTGCATTGCTAAGTGCAACTGTCATCTCCTGATCTGGTCCTACTGGTGGCTGACCCGCAACATGCAACCCCCATGGATGTCCTTGAGTCGTGGTTCCATCGTTGTAAATTCCGTGTAGTATTGGACCTGTGAAATGAGTTAAATCCGCTCCTGGTTTAATCACAGCAGATATTCCCCATTTTGCATTTGATGCGCTTCGAGGATCAAATTCCTTTACCTCTCCATGTTCTGCTTCGATTGTCCCTCCATTGTTATTGAATAGAGCAACCACGTCTTCATGCCACCATGATTTGGCCCTAAGACTCGATCCCCCTGTCACCTCAATGCCATCAGTGATTGTTGGGGTGGTTGTAGCAAAACCAGTTGATGTAAGGCGTACTTTGCGATTATACAGATCCTCACGCCATTCCGTGTTATCTTGTGTAAAACTCCCTATTCCAAATGCTTCGTTTGGTATCGCATTGTCAATGCACCTCACATACATTCGGCATAATCCAGTAGGCTCACCGTTTTCGTCCAACTCATCTCGATGGTGAAATCCCCGAAAAGTGTTGTCATTGATCGTATCTTCATTGCGAAGATCTGTGAAATCAAGCACAGCAGAAGCACCTTGGAAATCTCCCAAATTTTGGAATCCGCTAAATCCTGTTGGGCCTTTGGATAACGGATGATTGTATTCCTCCGAATAGTCGCTGTTTGTACCATCGCTAACATCAAAAACGACACCAGTATGCCCTCCTCCGAAGAAAATAATACCGTCTTTGTCCATCAATGGATTCAAGAATACAACGTCCAAGCCGAGAACTTCCGCTCCCGAATTATCATAAAGTGAATCATAGAATGCCCTTGCGTCCTCATAGGGGCGAACATTTGTCAGCGTCACAACTCCTGTTTCAGCACTTGTGGGTCCAACCTCATCGACAGTTGCCAAACTTGAACCAATCCTAATGATGATATTGACATCTTGATTTGTTTGGCTTGCAAGGATGTTGGATCGGGCCAAATAATCTATGGTTCCGATCTCAACATTTATTTTTGAAATGACACCCGCAGAATAAGTGCCATAAGCGTTCCCTGATGTGCCTACATTGGTTGTTTTTGCGGTGTACCGCTGTCCGATACCATCATATGATCTTATGTCGTTTGAAGCCCATGCGATAGTACGACCATGTGGTGCGCCAGTAAATGTGGTTATAGGAACAAATGTTTCTCCATCGGATCCAATCGGAAGGGGTGCAGCGAAAGAGTTGGCTCCATATGTTCGACTGTTCGTTGCTAAAAGACCACCAAAACCAAACGCTTGTATTGGCCTGTAAGCGTATGAACTCCTGTTCTCAAACCATACTGCGAAATTTCTTCCAGCAGCACCAGGTACTGTGGAATGGATCACAATTGAAAGACCTTCTTCGCCATCCTTTGATTCCACAGGGCTTCCCATAAAAGCACGAACATAACCAAGATGAGATCCATTTGCGTTAATATCATCAATGTATGTATCATAAGCACTAAATCCCTTTGTAGTCTTTGATTCTTCGTGTCCACTCATGTTGATCCTACGAATGACTTCATTCACACAATCTGAAAAACTCTGCGATTTTGTTGCAATGTCTCTCAACTGAATCTGCTGAGGCGTAACATATGATAAACTACCCGAACTGCTAATTCCTTTCAATCCCGCAAAGTATGGAATGCACTCAATTGGTAATCTTGAATATACATCATTCTTTCCTCCGAATTCGTTGTATATGTCGAACTCAAGACCCGACATACTCACACGATCATTGAAGATTAAAATCAAATCTCTCGCCATATAAACTTGAGAATTGGGGTAAGTCCGAACCCCTTGGTCATCCTGACCTAAGCATTCTTGAACTGCGTCTTGAATATCTTCAATGATAGTCTGTTGATTTGAGGCATCATAATTTGGAGATTGAGGGTGAACATTGGAATTCGCAATAACCCCCCCTAACATCACAACTGCGCCTGTGAACAAATGTGCATCTGCTCTTGTCAATGCCGCTGTATCAAAAGTCCTCAACGTGTCGGATCCAAAAGATCTCACATAAGCCAGATCAGGATATATCCGATTCAAGGTGTTATCGATTTTGTGTATTCTCATCATGTAGTAGGACACGTCTTGCCTATTGGCATCTTCCGTTACAATTCCTTCACCGATGGTGACAAAACACTTCCCATTGACATTTCCAGCCCCGTCTATGTTTAGACCTGCTTCGTTTTGAAAAGCCTCTGTATCGTCAAGTTGAATGTACGAGTTAGTGGTCCCAATGGTGAGAGCGTATCCAGTGACGACGCCTTGGATTATGGTGTTTTGACAGCGGATCGCATAGGAATTTGTAAATGAAGTGATTAACGGTACATCTTGGTTGACCCTAATTGCAGCGATTGTATCTCTCATACCCCAGTCAATGGCATTCTTTCCTTCAATATGTTGCGCTTGAGGCCGATTTCCTGCGGTCATGGTGGCATCAACAACCATGGTGAAGTCTTGCCCATAAGGATGCGCCAAATCGGTTCCATCCCCGTGTATTTTTTCAATGTCATAAAACATTGAAGGGAACAAAGGAATTTCTGTCAAAGCCCTTGTTGAAGCATAATGAGTTGATGTTTGCTTATCATTCCGAACAGAAGGGTTTCCAGTTCCAATGATTCGATCTTTCCAACCTGCGAGGTTGTTATGTTCGTCCCATATGGGCTTGGCGTCTATTCCTCCTTGCCCCAAACCGCCAAGTGACAAGGTAGTTGTTGGAGTTCCTAAATCTCCAATCTCCTTGATTGGAATCGACTCCCCCATGTTCAAATCTCGATCAACCTGTTGGTTAGAAAAGTCCATCAATTTGGAACGGCCTCGAACTTCTAACTCAGCCGCATTTCCTTTAACTTGAACATTGAATTGTTCAGCACGGCCAGTCAACAATGCGATTTCGATTGTGATCAGCGATGGAGATATTGAATTAGCCGAAGTCATAAAATCATCCAACACGGCATGTCGGCTATGATTTGAAGGTACGACTAAAACAAGATTTTCATTGAATGAGAGTGTATTATCGATCACATTGAAAACTTGCAGACTTGATCTTGAAAGCCCAGAAGGGGTTTGTTTTGTCGAACTGTGCTGTTTTAGGTTGGACCCAACTGAGGGAGTTATGACCATGACATGATGAGATGGGTTAGATGTTTGATCTGGTATGTTTGGATTATCAACTGCTCTCGGACGGCCATATCCAAGTATTGAGTTCTTCATTGAAATAAAGCACTCGCTCACATCAATGTAAGGCGATTCCATTCTCCCACCTTGACCATGAGATTTCAATGCATGAGAATGAAGTGGCCGTTTGAAGTTGGCAGATGGGATGCTGACCAAACCTCCAGCGGCAGTTATCTCAAGTTGCACGTCGTTATTGGCCGCAGGAGGGGATATGTAGGGCTTGAGAAGGATGTCCGATAATGTTCGAGGGGTTCCGCCAATGTCAAAGACCGTGGAGGCGGCTGGAACGGTTTTTTGGACGATTAAGTATGGCTTCTTTGTTCCAGCATAGAAGTTACTCATGCTTTCATTGAAATCGCTTTTGGGCAGACTTGTGCCAGCCACGACTTCTCCTGTAAGATCAATAGCATCATAATAAATTAGGATCCGGCTTGGGCCACCGTTTGAAGTCAATACCGAAGGTGACTTGATCGAAGCAATTAGCGGTTTGTCAACTGGGGTCAAATGACGAATATATCCATCGTTTTTTGGCTTTCCATCAACGATTTCGGATTCATAATCAATGTCAAGCCCCTTAATCATGAAAGGCCGTATGTCTTCAACGGCTATGGCTATAATCTCATCGTGAACTGATGATGAAACATTGCTCGAAAGAGAATTGTTGTATTCCCCCGCTCCTGCTTGTATGACAATACGATTGAAAGGTTTTCCTGAATCACCAACTCCATACGAGGTCAAAGATTTATTGATCACGCTTTTGGTTTCTTTGGAATATACCGTTTCTGTGATCTTTACGGGTTGATTTTCGGAGAAAACCGATTGTAGTGCGACCTCATCCGTTTTCATAATAAATTCGTCAACAACACCTTGGATTGTTTGTTTCACCACTTGACTATCAAACGCTGGAACTTTGCTCAAAAAGAAGTCAGCCTCAACGTGGTTGTAAGCGGTCATACCCGCCATCCCCGAATATCCCTCCTCTGTTGGTTCGTTGAGATCAGACATCATATCACCGTATATTTGTCGAGGAAATACCCCTGCACTTGTTGCCTTTCGGCGTCATTCATGGACTTTTCGTAAAGAATGAATTCTGCCAATTCGCTGTGTTGAAGTATTTTGTTCGTCGCTGTTCCCGTTTTAGCGGCTGGATCGAATGATGCTCCACGGCCAAAAATGGTGAAGAGAGAGTTATCAAAATTGACGGGTCCGGTGATCTTAGCAACAAAGGTTGTTTCGTTCGCAGAGTGGTAGTGAACTGTCATATTTGTAGTTGTAGCATCGAATGTTGCAGAGAACAAACCTGGTTCGCTTAGGCTTGTTGAGGATGCATTTGTAGTTGTAATCCCGTTGTTGGTCAAAAAGGAGCCTCCGGCAGACGCTGCGAAGCCAAAAAATGTCTTAGGCAAGCCTCCGTTTTGCCCAATGAGATCAGTATTATATGCTCCACTGTAACGCGCTGAAACAAGCCAAAAGGCTGTGAACGATGTACCTGCATGAATAATTTGCTTTGATTCTCCATCGTTTGTTCCGATGTTCATCAAAGCCCCATCGGAAGATGTGCATTTCAAAGCAGGTTTGGAGTTGAATGAAGCACTATTTTCCTCATACACCCATGTTCCTATCGTATAAAGTGAAAAATCATTCCCACTTTGATCAGGAAGATAAGAAACCGTTGCTCCGTCCGATACTCCAGTTAATGCCCCTACATTGATCCACATAAGCAAATTGTCCTTTGGAGGATCGGGTTCAGGATTGATTGAAATCGATGCGGCAGTACCTGTTGTGATTCGGCTTTGAGTCGATGAAAAGTAAGCGGTGTTTCTGTTCCTGCTTCGATCTTCAAATCGTTGTCCTTGAGTAAATTCGGCACGTGTGAATGCGTCTTTTTGACGAGTAGTCATATTTGCGACAGCGGCAGATGTGTCTTTGTTCCCAGGGTCAATGATTAAATCTCCATTCCCCAAAGTGAGCCAAATAGGAGTGCCATCTGCGTGGTCAAATATCAAACCTTGACCTTTGGGATTGTTCTCAATAGTTGCTGACGCAGTGTCATCATTTACCAAATGGACCGACTGGCAAACAATACGATTATTTGCAAAATCTAAGGAAATAATTCGTATTCTTTCAATCGGATTTACCATAGGATCCAGATCCGAAACAACGGCTGTTCCAACCGTACTTCCAGTGCTGAGATTAACTAAACGTGCGCTTGCAGTTTGTGAAAGTCCGGTCAAGGGATGAGTTCCCGATTGGTTAATCACCGCATTCAATGAAGACTGTCGAATGCGATCAGCCCCTAAATAATCCAACGAACCCGTTGTTGATCCATAAGTGGATGAGTTGACATTAAGACTGGATGCATACCATGTTTGCTTTTTTACATCTGGTAAATCAAGCCCTGTGATGTAAGATGCCAATCTTTCAAGGGCTGAGTATTCATCGTTTTTACCTGATGCATGATCGGGATGTTCGTACACCTTGAAATAGCCATAATCATTGATATTTTGAAAATCATACCCAAGCATGACCATTGGAATTTCGAGTAGCGAGGTAAAGACAGAAGAGTCCCTTCCTTGAGATCCAGCCGTTTCATTTCGATTGTTGAAGAAATGCACATTCGGCATGTGAATCTCATCATTAAAATCCCAAAAACCAATTGTTTGATCTTGGACAAAGAAAGGTTGTACGGAAGGCTCTATGATGCCTCTTGAAATACGAACACTCTCAATCAATCCTCTGTATTCGCCTCCTCTCCCTCCAATGAAGAGATCGGATGAAACATTGTCCAAAATACGATTTTCAATAAGATTCAGGGAAGCAACCAAATTTCCATTGACAAAAATCTTCATCTCATCCCCAGTGAACTGTGCGGAAACCATCATCAAAGGCTGCGCTCCTTCGGTTAGATCGCTTGGTTTGTGCTGCCCTCCAGAGTATGTGCCAGAATGAGATTCGAGAAGAACGTTGATGTCAAAAGCAGTAGCAACTGTAAATACACGCCCTATGCAATTAACACTGAATTCTATGGGCGCATTCTTGAACGGATCTCCGACTTTCAAAGAGAAACACCCTGGCTTTGAAACAACTGTTCCGCCATAATTGGGAACGATAAACGCTTCAATGGTGAACGGTCCTAATATGGCGTTCAAAGGGTTGCTCTCAGCCGGAAAATGTATTCTTCCGATCTTGGTCGCATGGCTCTTCGTTGTATTTATTGATCCGCTGTATGTGGGCCTAAGCAAGTTGATTCCGCTTTCTTTGAACTGGCCTGTTGGAACCACAATACCGTCTGTAAATCCGTTAAATCGGATTGCCTTTGAACGAAGAGTGTGCATTGCCATGTATCTCACAACCCGATCAATTGTTCAACTGGGAGCATGGTGAGAGAGTAGTTCCAGACAGAATCACCGGCCTCATAACCAGGATCAAAGGTGCTAACCACGGCAGGGATTGCGACCCCTTGATTGGTGAAAGGACTTGGGCGAACAGTCTTGTTGTTGATTGTTTCAAACGGATCGTAAATCTCAGTATTCGAGTTAGAAGAAATATCAGTGCCAGGTCCCGAAGGTATCAAAAATTGCCTCAACTCTCGATTCCCACTAACGGAAGATGCAAGGGATTCGTAAGGGATTCTGATCCCCACAATATATTTTCTCACGGCTTTTGCATTTCCAATGTTTAAGAACTGTGATGAATCAACTGACGCTATTGAATTTGGCAAATCAATCATTGAACCTGCCAAAACTTGTGGGCTAATCAATCCCCCGCCCACACTTGGGTTGACAATCATGTTGAGAAGATCTTGCAATTTATCTCCTCTTGTCAATTTAACAGGATCCACTCCACCACGCATGTTAGATACGAAGAATTGATTTGTCCAAGACTGAGAACTTGCTGACGCACTTTTCTCAACCACGACGAGTATGTTTCCTGATTCACCCACTACATCGTTTCCAATCTCAATCAATTCATTTGCGTATGCTCCTGATGATCCATTTTGAGTTTCAAACGAAATCGATGCTGCTTGTCCTGCCTTAGAAGATACGGTACAAACGTTCGTAAATGCAGTTGTAATTCCATCGACCTTGATGCTCGATCCATTCAAAGCATTTTGAATCGCAGTTGAAAGGGTGCTGGTATTAGTGGTCGAGGATATGTCCGTGTAAATGATGCTGGTGGTGTCAACGACGTTTGATGCGCTACCGTTCTTCAAAAACAATTGATTTTTTTCACCCAAACCGGCATCAACTTGACCCTTTGTGCGGAAAGAAATAACGACATCCTCCATCTCGTCAATCATTGCGCTCCAAAGCAAATTCAATGATCCACACCAAGAAGTTGCACCTGCTGCGCCAAATGCCAGTGACAAATCTATGCTCATGTTTGCTCCAACACCAGGGGTTGGTTTTTCGTCATCACTAATCACTCCTTCAACGGTGATGGCGAGAGATGGAGTGTTCAGGTCTAAGGCTGCACGTGTGGCTAACAGAGGGATCGGGTGAGGACCGATAATGTTTCTTTGAACTGATAAGGAGATATTAGTCGCTTCCAGTTCAACAACCCCTCCATCACGACGGATCAATTGGATCATTGGCATCAAATCACGCCCCTTGTGTAGGAATTGCCACGTGATTTGGTTCGCATGACCTTGCTAACTTCCTCACTAACAGCCTTTGCAATCTCCTTTGCATTGCCTCCTCCGCTGACGTTAATGGTGATGTTATTTGTGCTTCCTCCACCGCCCATGTCGCCTTTTATCGAAACAGGGATCGTTCGCCCGTCAGGAAGTGGAACAACTGCTTCTGTTCCATGTAATGCTACCGGATAGCCACTGGATGGACCGCTTGCTACTCCACCATCGCTGAATCCCAAGTAGTCAGCAGCACCGCTTATCTTGCCACCAACGCTACTGACCACGGAACTAATTCCGTCTATCAGCCATGCGACCTTATCGATGATGGGTTCAAGTGTTTCCATGAGCGTACCCATTCCTGCGGAGAAATACGGCAATAACCAAGTAATCAATTGCATCACTTTGTCCATAATCACCCCTAAAATCCCTGTGACAATCCGAACAATTGGATCCAAGAATGCGAATACAGCAAGGACGAACCTAACCATCGGAGGTCCGAGTCTCGCCCACACTTTGATGTATATCGACACAAGTGCGCCAAAAACAACGATAATAATTGACCAAACAGCCGAAATCAGTTCGATCACCCTCACTACAAATTCAATGAGGCCGCTACTGAAAAGAAATTTGATCACCATGTCAAACGACGAGCGAATACCGTCGAGTAAGTCTTCAAAGGTAAATCCAGTCTCATCAAGAGCCGAGAAGATGAACCCAAAAGCAACAGCAACTGAGCCGACCAAAACCCCAATTGAATCGATTATTCTTTGGATCATACCTGCTTCCTCCATCTTTTGTACGATTGTGCCAATTCCCAATATAATCTCTGTGTAAAGAGTGATAAATACGATCAGGATCATCCCTAAACCATCAAAAATTCCCTGCAAACCTGCCAACACAACTGTTGCTGTGCCTTCAAAATCAAATCCTCCTAACGCCCCCATTAGTGTGTCAAAAGTATCCTTGATCGCTGCGAATAATCCCTTAGATGCTTCACCGACTTTGTTGAGAATTTCAAAATTCCCTGCGCCCTCTCCTACGTAAGACGAAAGCAAATATACCGCAGCACCAACGGCGGCAAAAATACCTAAGATCATGATCATAGAAGTGTTCATCATACGAATTGCCTTCAACATCAACCCAATTGGACCCATTGCCACCTCAACAGCCTCTCCCACCTTTTCCACCTCGTCGGTGAATTTAGGAAGCACTTCTTTGGCAGTTTCAAATGTGTTTTTGGTGTCGATAAACAGATCTAAAAATGGGCCAAATGTCTTTTGCATCAGTTTGTATTGAATGTTGAGAAGATTTGCTGATTTTGCGTTTTTCTTGTTGAGAACATTCATCTTAGCGAGAGATGAAACATATTCGTCAAGTTGTCCGATCTTAATCACCACTTATTTTTTGATTATGACGCTCAAAGAAGTCGGCATCGCTTGTTGTGCGTAGTGGTTGCCCCTTATTGCCTCTTCCGTGTTTCATTTGCCTTTCTGCCTGTTTCTTCATCCGTTCGAGCATCTCCGCCTTCTTATCTGCGGCTGCTCGCACAATCATGTAATCGAGCAGAACCCGATCTGGAGGCTGATCATCCCAAAAATGGGGGGGGCAGTTGAAATGCGTTCCAAGGGCGAATGTAATTGCTTGGTACGATAAAATGGTTGCTTGGGAAAGATTGAGTTGAGGCCGATCCTCTTCTGGCAGATCTTCATCAAGAAAAGCAACCAAATCCTCGTACCCTACTCCAAAGGGCTAACGCCACCTGCAAATTGACCAATAATTTGATTGAGATCAGGTAGTACGGTTCGGATTGCATTTCCTACATCGGGGTGCAAGTTTAGAAGATCTTTCTTAGAAAGGGCGGGTTCGGTTTCGACCACACAGTTGGTCAAAACATACCGCCAATATCCGCCCAAATCGATGTCTGGTGCAACAACTCCTTCGGAGTCTGTTTTGAAAGAAACAAAGCGAGACATAGCGTCTTGCTGTTCAACCCAAGAAAGTTGCTTGACATAAACGACCAATTCCCCCATTGGAGTTTCAAGGAGATGTTCAGTCGGAGTATTGCTGAGGATGAAGGCATCACGCTTCGCCATCATCGCTCACCTCTTCGGTAGTTGATACTTCTTCAACAACTGGGGTTGCATCGTCTTTGACCAAACGTGCAATTAAGTCTGTTTTGTTGCCGTATGTGGGGAGATCTCTTTGACTCAACATCACACGAAGATCGTTCACAAGCATATCGCCATATTTTCCTGATGTGGTCGATACAACTTCTTCAACAGCCTGAGCCAATCCTTCTCCTGATTCATCAACATAAGTTGGAAGATTGATGAACATTTGAACATTATCTGCACTTAAGCCGACTCCGTGTTCGATCTTAGTTCCTACAATTGACCAGTCAACTGGTACTCTCTGCCCATTAAACATCACAAATCCTACAATTCGCATGATAAATCCCTGTCCTGTATTTGTCTTAAAGGCTCACTATCAAAGTGCCAAATAAGGTGAGTTCTCTTCCACTTTAAGATGGCGCACAAGCAAATCAACTTCAACAATGACGGCTCCTTTGTCATCAGGTACTTGGTGATCTGCTTTCACGATGGTGTAGTCTTCGAGGGTGATGGTTGCCGATTCCCTCGTAGCGTGTGATCCTCGTTTCTTCAAGCGAAGAACAATGTCATTTGAGTTGAGATGGTGCTTTCGAGTGCGAACTTGCTCCCAGAGTCGGTCGTCTTCAACGATGGCTGAGAACCGGAAGGCGTATGCTCTCTTTGATTCTGTGATCTCAAATGCTGTTGAGGTGCTTCCCAATTGGACATGATCGGAATCCGATGCGCTCCCTTCATACCCACGGATGTAATGCCTTGCTTCATTTCCGTTTGTGATCTGGAACTCAAATTGAGTGCCACGGAGAACTGGTGCGCCAAAGACCTCAATTGAAATGTCTTGGAACAGATACGGCTTTTCACCATTGACAGCGATTCCACTCACTTTACGATTTGCTGCTGTGTTTGCAGTTGTTTCAAACATACGATGTGGAACCATATCTCCGCCAGTATCGGTGTAGTGCCGAGTTGCTTCGTAGGATAGATCCATTTTCAATTCACCCTCGCTGTTTGCATTGACAGTTGCTGATTCAATTTTGCAACCGTTATACAGTCGGAGCAACTGATTTGTTCCTGGGCTTTCATCCGTTGATCGGAATGATTGCTCAATCATGAAAGTTGGCAAACGAGTGCCACCAAACATGGTGTGAGATACGCCATTCTTCAATTCCTTGGTGGTTGAATCAATGTGAGGGCTTCCTCGCTTATCGTCATCGAGATATGAAAGCCTCTCGACTCCACATTCGTCAAGAGTGTGTGCGAAAAGGAATGGTTCCTCAACATAGACATAATCACCAACCGCTGCGATGACTCTTCGGATTTCATGCTTGAATACCGTAGGCAAAGTTGCATCAGCACCAGGTATGGAATGGCTATTTTTGTCAATGATTCCGATATATTCGCCAGCCGTGAATTTTGCCGCCGTGGTCGTTCCGACCTTTACTCGAATGTCATCGATTGCGATGCTTGCCGTGATCGCTGGAAGCAGGGCGAGCGTACCATCGGTTCGGGCGTTATTGACCGCACCTGTATCAATGTCCAAGCAACCATTAACATTCGCTCCTACAAGTTCAGTGTATGATCCGTATGTCAAAGCACCTCCTGTGCTGACGTGCTTGAATATGCCGCCATCAGCAGAGACTTGATCGTGAACCGTCGTATAAGCGGCTCCAAGTGTGATGCTTGTTGGAGTGGCATGAGTTGATGAAGTCAAACCGATCAACAAATTCTTGCCAGCCTTATCAACACCCAAACCAGTCATGGCCGTACCTGCAATTGCCGTAATTGTGTCAACTCCTGTTGCTCCAACCACTTGAGCGGTACACTGTAAAAGGGTTGCAACTGCATCTTTGAGATGAAGAGGTCGAGCGGTTAGGATTGTATTTGCGACTGTGGCGTGAGATAACTCTCCATTGTTTGATCGAGAACTAACGCCCCCAAGTGCGTATTTCAACCAGCGGAGGGTGTGAGCGTTAAGCGACATGCTTCCTCCAGCGAGGGTTTCTTTGCCGCTTGTAAGGACGTTCACATCTCGACCCATGCCGATGATGTGTTGCTGTCGAACATCAATCTCAGGCTCAGGGAGGCTGAAAGAATCAAGGAGTCCAAAGAATTGATCCGTGCGAACTTGAGTTGCAGAGTCAAATGTTGGGCAGCGGATGGAATGAATTTTCATCACATCATTTGCTGCTGCGATTGCTGTGCCACTTACCAATGCAGGTTGAACCGTGATTGTACCTGCCGATTGATCACTTGCAATGATGTAGTAGGTTCGACGGGTGGTTGCAAAATCATCGGAAGCAAAATTCCCGCCCGCGCTGATTGTCATAACACAGCCGACCAAAGCATTCTCTGGAATTAGGAGGACTGGACCCGTTGCCACCCAAGGTGCATCTGATCCAATTGTGATCAAACTGGTGTTTCCAACTGGGGCGGAGGACGCCCATCCATCAGTCGTTGTATCTCCTGTTGCAATCAATCCAGTCTCTTTGCCCCATGACACTTCTGCAATGTCGCCCTTGAATATCGTGTTCACCATTTTATCGCCTCATTTTATGTGATTGTTTCCAGAACTTCGCTGAATGTGATAACTTCTGCTTGAAGTGTGTATCGGAATAACCCCTTGCTACGATCCGACAAATCGGTTCTCGTCTTGAAGATAACCCTGTCAAAGTCGTTTCCATTGCCCTTTCGGAACTTATGGATGATCCGCCGAACCTCATCTCGAAGTGCGCCCAGTCTCTTTCTCCCCTTTGATGTACGAACATCGATGGTTAAATTGACATGGATATTTACAAAGTCAAACAACAATTCTGGTTGCGCTTCATTGTGAGCGGTTTCAAAAATACGGATCACGTCTTGGTCTTGAAGACGAGTTCGCTTTCCCTCGCCCCGATCAAGAACAGCAATGTCTTCAATCGAAGGCTTTGGAGAAAGGTTCCATTGGGCATTCAGCAGATCACGGATCGACTCAATTGCATCCTTTGCCATCACATAACCTCCTTCATTTTTTGTATTTTGTCATCGATATTGCGAGAAAAATGATTGTTTTTTAGCCTCGCTGCAACAATTTCTTTCAACTGTTCCTCAGTATAATCATGACCATCCGCTTCATTCATTTTTTTCTCTTCGAGAAGCATCTTTTCTTCAAGATCACGCACCCCCCCATTTATGGCATCGTCTGCTAAAACAGACAACTCCTTTGACAATTTCATAATTTTATCATGATTTGCAACGACGGCGATGATAATCAAATCAACCACCCATCCCTGCGACAATGATGGTTTCTTGATATGGAACAAGCATTCGCTTCACTTCCTCCTCCATCTTTTGGATCTTTGCGTTTAGATCGATATTGGACGAACCTTCTGGAAAGAGAACAGTGTAGTCATCCGTCATAATAATGTCAATTGCCACCATTTTGATACACACTTCTTTGATCACCTTGTCAAGATAACGCTCACCATAAATGTAGGACACCTTCAACGAATGATTCTCATAAAATGGATATTGGTTGTTGAACATTATGGCTCCGTTGTCTTCCATCGACCACCAATCGTATTGGCGTTCTTCGTCATTCATATCAACGTTCAAGCGTTGTTGCTTCACAATGACATCTGTGGCTAATGCAGCAATTGTTCCTCCTGTTGCATCATCAACCACTGTGAAGGTGTTCCCTGATCTGGTGCATCGAGCAATGTGTGTGGTCGAACCTATTGTGAAATAAACCAAACCGTTTGTTTTGGTAAATGACCCTGCATCATCGACTGTGAAATTGGCTCCTGCAACTGAGGTGATATTTGCTGAGACATCTGTGCCTAAAGAGAATACAAACACATCAGGATTGGTCGTTGCAATGGTGTTTGATTCACCTTCTTCTGTTGATCGCAACGATGTGATGACTATTTTTCCATCACCCTCATCACTGTTTGCAACTGCCAAAAATTCGTCGTGAAGGTACAATTGTTTGTCGTGTTCTTTCAAATCCCCTATTGCAATTGCTGATCGGGAAGTGGCGACATCTTTGTTGATCAGATTGGAAATGTTTTGGGCGATGGTTTTTGCTCCAAAGTCCGATTGCCATTGGTTTGAACTTGCTCCGTTTTGCATTGCGATAGTATGGGCAGTACCATTGCAAATGAAGATTTTTTCCGTACCTGCTGCACCAATCTCTGTTGGCTCTTTGACCTTCATGCATGTTCTTGCACCGCCCAATTCACGATAATAGTCGCTTTGCCAAACGCCAAGTCGAAGTATTCTTTGAATTGCACGATGCCTCAAATAAACTGCGCCGACATAATCCGTGTAGTATCGCCTTCGATATGGTTTGAAAGTGGTAAAATTTTGATATTCATCGACTACGATTCGAGGACGCCAAGACATACGACATACTTGATCGATGTAGTCTTGCTTCTTGAGGATCAAATTCTCAACATGAGATTTGGTCAAACCCCTCTCCTTGCTGTTTGTTAAAGCGTGATTTATTTGAATTTGAGCGTTTTTGGCAATTGTAAAGGACGTTCCATCATCTGCCTGTGTTGCTCGAACATGAACATTGCCGCTGCCCCCCCCTATTGCGTCAAGAACAGTGTAGGTTTTGCCAATAGGGTCATCGTCATCGTACACCGTGATGTTTGTAGTGGCATCGATTTTCCACCTTCGGTATTCGACGCCGCTGATAGGGATGTTGATTTTTCCTGTTGTGATCGTAGTGTCGGCTGACAATGAAATTGGGTCGGGAAGTGGCAATTGCAAGAACTCTGCTACCTCGTCAGCCGTGCAATACACCAAAGCAGTAGGATCAAGCGGCGCACTTGGTCTATGTCCTGGGTTGAAGACTTGAGGCATTCAATTCCGCTCCGCATTCAACTGTGGTGGCTCCCCATATTGAAATGCATCGCCTCGCCACAAACCGCACATTCAGGCGTCCAGCAAAAATGAAGCAAACCACATGCGGTGCATCTGGTCCCAGATCCAATGTTTTGGATGTCGGATCGACGCTTGTTATCGACCTTGATGAATTTTTTTTGGGCGTTTGCCATGTTCTCATGGCTGAATGGAGATTGATCTTCTGCTATTGATCCAGCATTCGTCATGAGTTCCAACATGCGAGATTGCCTTCGCTTGTTGATCTCAATTGAGGTTTCAAGATCAATATGGCCTGTCTTCATTCGAGCCAAGGGGTTTCACCCCCTCATGCACGTGTGCCAGTGATCATGACTCGTAGGATAATGCCTGTTCCAGCGGCAATATCTCCTGAAAGATCCATTCCTATTGCCTCTGTTAGTGGCATTGGTGCAGAACCGCTATCAGGGACACCGTGGGCGTTTGCATCATCTCGTTCAACGAATGCCTTGATCTTCTTGTTTGCTCGATCATAGGTGAACATAACGCCGATAGCAGCCGATTCGATATGAACCATATCTGGATTTCCAACATACTCATTTGCATCGAAAGCAATGCCTCCAGCAATGTAAGCGGTATCGTCATCTGCTACTTTCAAAGAAACAGTCAGTCTGTTTCCTGCTACGTTTGTTCTTCCTTGCTGTTCAACTTCAACTGCCATGTATATTCCTCAGTGTTCTTTTGTTTATATCTCTTTTCATAAAAGATGCTTATTCCATAAAGATAATGACTCTAATGACTGATGCTGGAGCAAGAACGGTTCCGCTACCTGGGTCAACATCTGCAAAAACTCTCACTTGCCCACAAACCAAGCCATTCCATGCGGCGGGTTCGTTGATCGCAACACCACCCGATTCTGCTGCCGTAGTTGTTGTGACTGAGAAATGCAAAGAATTCTTGGCTGAGGCTGTTCCTTTGTTTGAACCAGGTGTGACTTCGAGTAAAGCAACTTGCCCTGATCCTGCGCCAGTGTAGTTCAGTTTTCCAATCGTGTCAAAGTAAGGAATCTCGGTTGCCGATCCGTCTTCGATGTCCATAAGAAATTTGAGTTCACCAGTGTTTCCAGATCCAACATCCAACGATGCATCCGATGCATCAACAACGACCTTAGACACTTTACCATTAAGAGGCACTAATTGATTTGGGGATTCCCCCGTTAGGGTGATCACGTGGCGATTGACACGGCTTCGAGAAAGATAATTCTCGCCATCTGTAATGGATTGCCTGTTGTTTGCCATTTAGATCCCTCATGCCAACTTTTCAAGCAGATCGGCTTTCTTGTCGCGGTTAGAGACATCAATGCCTCGTTCCTTGCACAAAGCCATCAATTTGGCACGGGATAATGTCGAAAGATCTTCGGGAGCAAGTGCTGCTTCCTCAACGGGTTCGACGGTAGCCTCAACAACTTCTTTCATGGCCTCAGTCTTTTTCTCAGCAACATCGCTGACAACTTTCCAAGAAGTTGATCCGTTGTCAATGCCGCCGAGAATTCGTTCTTCGATCCATGAGTCTGGAATGTTTGTTTTGGGATCGCCACGTGCGAAACCATAACTTGTTCCGTTGACGTCAAATTCAATGTACGCTTTTGCGCCGACATATGTGATTGTGTATCCCAAAGGGATCACCTCAACGGTACATGATGGTCAATCGAACTGTGTCGCCTGAAACGCCAGATGGTGCGGTGAAGAGAACTTGCGCTCCTTCTCCACGTACCAAGGTCATGTCTTCGTGTCCACCAGTTCGGTTCTCAATGCCAAGGACAGCAATAACGGCTGCTCCGTGGGCGGTGTCGCCCTGGAAATCCAGTCGAGTGCCAGTTGCGACATCAGCAAGATCGAAGACGGTTGCGGCGTTGCTTGTGACGACCAAATCAATGATCATCATTTGAACTGCGCCAGCAGCCGTGTTCGTACCGATTGGCTCTTGTAGCCAGTCGGTGTTGCTTTCTTCGAGTACGCCAGCCCACATTGGGACATCAGCGACAATTGTTCCGCTTGTTAGGTTTGTGTTTGCCATGTTTCATCATCTCCATGTTTTTTGTCTTCAGGCACTAAGATCTCGGATCTTGCCGTGTGCGCCATAGAAGAGTTGCCAGAGTTCGCCCATTGTGTGGAATAGGCCGACTTGTCCAAGACGGTTGATACCGAATGGATCGCCAGTTTCGATACCAGATTCGTGGTAAAGAGTTGGTTTAGCCGTGCAGAAGTAGGTGTAGTCAGTGTCGATGAAGTATAGTCGAGAAAGACCATCATCTTGAACATCCTTGGAAGGAATGATCGGGACGCCGTTGTATGTTGCAACGACGAATCCAGCATCCATACCAGGAACACCTTGAACACCGTTGACGGAAGGCGTGACGCGCTTCATCTCAGTGAACCGTTGTTGTGGTTGAAGGAGTTGTTGGATCTTCTCAACAGTGTCGTATCCAGTGAGGATAACCTTTGGCTGACCTCCCCGTTCCCAAACTGCTCGGAACATTCCATCCAAGATGTTGAGGGTGAGAGGGCGTTCGTTGGAAGCACCGTTTGCACCAGCATCGACGTTGGCGTCGTACCATTCACGGGAAGTAGCACCAGAGGAGTCACGGGTGAGACTGTATTGGTTGTGAACTGCTGCGGAACTGATGTCGGACATTCCAGACTTCTCAACGAAGGAGGAGGAGATTGCACGGTCAATGGATTCAAAGTTGTTTCCAGCGACGACGTTGACATCTCGAAGGAGCATCTTGTTGATCGACTCAGCGTGAGACTTCGACATTTCCATCTTGATCACAGCACGTGCATCGCCAAGTCCATCGTCCTTGTCTGCAAGGAACATTGCGGTTTCGCTCAAGTCGAACTTGCTTGCAATGGTCTTTGGCTTGGTGCTGACTTCGTGGAAGGTTGGCTTGGTGGAGTCAGGGAGGGTTCCGTTTTCAGGAAGTCCACTGGCTTCGTCAGGCTTGCCGGTCACGACACGCCATCCACTCTTTTCCCAAGGCTTCTTAGGAAGAATTGAGAAAGCGTTGAATTCTTGGTTGAGTTGCGACCAAACCTTACGGCCAAAGATGGCGTTGTAAGTTCCAGCGGTTGAGGACATCAAAGGTGAGTCTGCCTTGAGTAGGTCAGTTCCACTGTATGCCCATGCGTTCGATCCTGCGCCAGCACCGTAGTAAAGGCGTTCCATGTCTTCGATTGTTCGGATGTATCCTTGCGTCATTCTTCATCTCTCCTGTTTTGATTATTCCCCTCGCAATGCTCGCATAGCAAGTGCTTCTGCGGCTCGCCAGCCTTCGAGGTCAGATCCCATTTGGGAAAATTCATCGTGGGTTGGTACTCGGATGGAAGTGGTTGGTGCGGATGGCACAGGGGTTGCGCTCTTTTGGAGATCGACATTCTCTGACTTGAGCATCGAGATCTCTTCACGGAGAGCGTGGATTTGTGCGCCGACATCGTTGGCTTTGCGAACTTCGAGAGCCTGTGCGGTTTCTGCGTTGTAGCGTTCCTGCCATTCCTTTTCGACAAGACCCTTCACGGCTTCTTCGTCACGAAGGGCAGCGTAGGTTCGGTATCCCTTTTCCAGAGTTTCTGGGGTGAGGGACTTGATGACGTTTTGGTTGCCCGATGGTGCGCCCATGTTCATGTTAGGAACACTTGGCCCCTTGATCACATATTGGTTGCCGCCAGGACTTGGGAGAGATGGGTACGATGGTTCGGTTGCATCTTCGCCAGATCCAACTTCATCGCCTTGTCCTCGGTGAGAGTATCCGCCAGATCCTTGTTCTGGAAGGTAAGCCTTCTCCAAACCAAAGTGATCACGGAGTCCGTCGAGATCAACACCAGATTGGTGAGCGAACTTTTCGAGGGTATCGATGTATGCAAGAGCGTCGTCCTGTTGGGCTTTCTTCATCTTGTCATCGCCTTTTTGTCCGATAGGGTTGCCCTCATCGTCACAATCGACATTTTTCATGTATTTGTCGTCAGTCTTTGCATCCGACTTTCCTTCATTCAATTCTTTGAGAACTTCGGAAAGTCCTGCCTTAATTTCGTTTAACACTTCTGTATTGCTCATGTTGTCATCTCCGTCCATTTTTAGGATCGTGTACGCTGCTTCAGGGTTGATTCCCTTCTTGCAGAGTGTGATCTCATGGAGTTCAAGGTCGGTAATCTCACGATGAGTACCGAGTTCGGGGGTTGTTTTCGACACACGAAATAGTGCCTGACCGCCAATTGAGAACGCCCGTAGTTCTCCATTGCGGATTTGCTTCTGCACTTCACGTGCCTTTTGAATGTCGTTGCGGATCTTGCAAACAACGAACAATCCATGATCATCGACTTCGGATTTCCAAAGTCGGCCTTCTGTATCTTTGTAATCGGAAACAACTTCTCCAACTTGGATGCCAGAGTGTGCCAACTGGACATTGCGGAATGCCTTGTTGCCCATGAATTGATTGAATGCCTTCTTTAGCGCAGGGACTGGGATACGATCTCCCTGCTTATCGACCATATCGACCGATGCATATCCTGCGACGAATAGATCGCCGTTTGATGCAGCAGATTTTAGCAAAAAATCAGAGCCATCCGCAGACCATGTTGCGGAGGATACTGAGAGGTTTGCTGCCGTCATCAACCTATCCTAAATCAAGCAATGGTATATGAATGCTTTCAAAACGAAAAGAGAACAATCAGTATGAATCATCTGTCTCGGAACGATCACTGGGCTGCACTTCTTGTTCTTCTTGCAGTTCTGTTTCTGTTTTTCTTGGCATACGCAATGTAGCCTTACCCTCAGCCACGTCAAGGCTTGTGGATTGATCATCTCCGTTCTTCACTTTGAGATGAAAAACCGGATCTTGTTCAACGGGTTCTTCCTCTTGTTTAGGATCATAAAAAGTGACAGCACTATCGTCCAAAAGTTCAGTTGGACCCGTTGGGGCAGTAATATCGGCTTGCATACCCGCCCATGCGCCACCATCTGGTGAAATTCGATTCATTCGAGGAAACATTCGTTCGATGATGTCATCGTCAATCGCTTGATTAACAGTCCACTTTTCTCCATCATCCGTTCGTTCAATGCCGTATTCACCTGCGAACATCTCAAGCATTTTTTTATTCAACCCCTTCACCATGGACAACAACTTCTCAGTTGTCTTTGCTTTGTTATCACTGGTGATCGCTCTCCTCACACTTCCCATCCTGCTTGCAACATTGTCGCCTTGCTCTCCAACTCCTTCGATTGCTGGCGCACGAAGAATAGATTTCTTGGCTATCTTCAATTTACGAGGGCGTCTTTTTTGTGATGAATGAATTGGATTAAATGTACCAGAATCAGTTGATGTCACTGTACCACCGCCGCCCGATGCAGCAGCAGCAGCACCTTCCTTGAGCAAGGCAATAGCAACTGGACCCCAAATTGGAGCATCTCTTTCGGACTTTGCAAATAATGCCTCATTCCCCTCAATGCTATCAACTGTGAAAACAGAATTTTGAAACGTTCCTTTGATCACAACTGGATCGAGTATTGAGGGATAAACCAATTTGATCTGATCTGGATACGCTATAATTTCGGGCATCGGCGGATAAAATGACTTTGCAATGCTGTCCTTAGCATAGCGAACCCATTTTGGATGTACCTCTTTCTCTTTCATGAAAGTCGATGTTGAATCCCGAAGCAACAGTTCCCCTCCATCCCACGGGCTTATTGCCTTAGCCAAGCCATCTTTATCGGTGGATACACAATTCCTTGGCATTGGGAAGTGAACATTATCTGTTGAGTCGTACAAAGTCCTCAACGCATTGATTCGGTCTTCGAGTGGCTCCATGTGCATGTCAGTTCCCTTGTGAACCAACAGATCAAGAACATGCAACTTATTGTCTTCAAAGTAAGAATCGAATGTGAAATCTCCAGTTATTTGCCGAAGATCCTTCTTTACCTCGCTTGGCAATTTTCCGCCTTTTATGTGATTTCCTTTCTTTTGGATGAACATACGCTCGCCCAAAGGCATTTTTTGTACGATCCAATCTCCCGAAAAACCTTTCAATTTGTCGATTTCATCCAAAGATTGTACGGTGAAAGCAGGTATGATCTTAGTTTTGAATACGCCTGTTGCTTTGTAATCTTCCGATTTGTGAATATCTCCTGTTGCCAAAGGAGAAAGCCCCCGTCCATCAAGAGAACTTAATGCTTGAATGTCTCTTTGCTTTGCACCAACAGGTAGTTTGAGCAACTCAGGCAATACTGCCTTAACGTGATTTTCATGAGCAGTTCTCTGCATAATTTGGAATGGTTCTTCCGTCATCCCAAAAACAATCGCCTCTTGTTTTGGATCATGCTTCCAAGTAAGTGTTGCTGGCATTTCGTGGCCCCAAAGGTGTGTGTTTCCAGTGTTATAAACGGGAGGTGATGTAGCATGTGACATCGGATGGACTGGACCCATAGGTTTGACTGTCATGTTCATGTTGCCCATTTGATCATAACCAGGTGCCAAAGCACGATATGTTTCGCCCATTGGCATCTTTTTCAAAGCAAAATCTGCGGCACTTGCGACTTGTTGGAGATTTCCTCTTGCGATCATGGCTTGCTCAGGATTTGTAGGATCATCAGGATTTATCGCTTGCTGTCCAAATTGCTTCATAACTTGCATAGCCATGTTAGACATTGCTTGCCCCAAATGCATATCATTTGCTGCGTACAAAGCATTGTGAGAGTCCCAATAAGCCTTTGATGACGATGGATGTTCTTCCCTAAACATTCCAATTCGAGGAGAACCCATATCGGCTTGACTCGCCAAAGATCTTCCCAATCGACTTAGCATGAGATTGTCGCTCGGAACAATCATCCGTCCTCCTTGCCCTTCAACTTCACTTGGGTGCAAGAAATGCAAGTTTGAACCATGGCTCCAGTTTGATCTGCGCTGTTCAAACAAGTTTCCACTATTCAAAGATGATTTGATTGATGATCGGGAGGGGTGATTAGGATCCCCTATTGGCTGATTTACTGCGTTTGGAAAGTGACTTCCTCCGTCATGCTCATATTGCATGAATGCAGAGGCATTCTCGTTGATGAGCATATCGGAAATCCACCCTTGACCAAACCACTTTGGATAAGATTGTTCAAACATTTGTCGCAGAGATTCAACGCTTCTTCCAACCCCACCCCATGGCGTATAGAGATCCCACCAATGATGGTTTGTTGATTCAACGATGTTATCGCCTTCGTGAACCCAAGGACTCATCACATGAGCGTCTGCATTATTCGACTTTGCCATCATGCCAGGTCCAAGTCCAAGAGGGCTAACCGGACCATGCCGATCACTTGGTCGCAACCACCACCCAAGGAGGGGCGTAAATCGTTCTCTCCAATTCCTTAATGCTCGACCCCAAGACAAACCTGCTTTCTCTTGCATTTTGTTTTGAAAGAAACGAAAATCGGGAGATCCTGGTTCTGTTCCGTTCATTGACTCCAATAAATCAAAAAATGATTTTCGTTGCTCATGCGTGTTATACTCAAGGCCAAACAAGAAAGGAGCAAAACCTAATTCACTCTTCCACTCGTTTTTTTTGCCTTGCTCATAATCCTCATCGCTAACATGAGAATACCGATTCCGATCTCTTTTGTGAAGGTCGTACATTGTTTCCTTAGCATCACCGTAAAATGATTTATCGTAGTCAAGAACACGTTCTCTTTCCGCAATATCTTGCAATTTAGGCATTGCGTGAGCAATGTGATCTGCATACGCAGGATCGCCGTGAACTGAACCATGCAACAGTGGACAACTGTTTGATTTCTCTCCAAAGGGATGGTGTTCTCCGTATCGGTTATCCGCCGCCGAAGACATCCAATCCCTCACAGGATCATTTGTGATCTTGGTGTGACCTGCCATAAAATCCGAATACTTGGGAATTTTCATTGACGATACAGGCATTGCAGATGAAAGATCATTCATGCGGAATTCGGGCTTGGGCATTCCCATAGCAAGCATTGTCGCCATATCTTCCTTGACCAAATCCGTATCCTTTATTGCCTTTAGGAACGGATCAAAATCGAAATCAACGCCACGATGAATCGCAATGATTGCGTCGGTTCGTAGCCGATCAACATGGGAGGTCATTTAATCACTCAACCGAAAAGAGGATGATCTTCGTTTCCTTCACAGCCCTTAGTGCCGCACAAGCCTTTCTTTGACCATGCAGTAGTTTCCTTTGCAAAGATTCTATCGCAAACGTCACAATAATGATCTTCTGCTTTGCTAATGTTTTTGATTTGCTTGATAAGACCTTCAATCTCGCCAATCACGCCTTGATTGTTCACCGAAGATCCTTTAGTCAAATTAGCCAATTTTTCTTCAATTCGTGCGAGATTTGGAGGAGTTCCTGAGTTGCCGCCATCATTCAAATGCATGTGAAGAGAACTGCTCTTTGCAGTATATCCTTTTTGTGCATAAGCGGGGATCTTCGCTTTTTCGCTGATGATTTTCTTTTTGATTCCGTCTTCGGTGTGAGGGATTCTTTGATTGGTTGTGAAACCACGTGCGATCACAGGGATTCCGCCATCCACATTTTGGAATCGAGGAACGCTGTTCATTGAACTTGGTTCTTTCTCATACTTTTCAAGAGATCCGCCAGAACTCCTCATTTCGTATTCCAGATATTCGTAAAAGAAGTCTGTCAATTTTTCTTCAATTGCGTTAAGTTCATCGGTTCGTCCAAACATATCTCCTCCCGCTCCAGTAAGACCTGGTTCAAATTTGCTTTGAACCATAACGAATAAATCTTGAACTTTTTGAGCAACTGCTTGACGAATGCTCGATCTTAGACCTGCATCCTTTTGCAGATAATCAACTTTTGATTCTTCGCCTCTTAGAAGGACACCGCCAATCTTTCGTGGAAGCCTCATTTTTCCATGGTTCTCGTCAAGGTGTTCTATGATTGATTCTGGTTCTCGAAGATCATCCATCCTTGAATCAAACGCAACTGGATTCAATTTGCAATTGATTGCTTGATGCTCTCCGCTTCGACCAGGCATTCCGCACTCTTCGTGAGGATTTGCTCCGCACCGTGGGCAATTGTCGGACCTATCGTTTTTAATCACAGTCTTATTTTTCTTTGGAGTTGGCAATTTGGGTGCTGCCCTTTGCCCCCGATCAGATTTGTATCCTTTTGCGGATTTTAACAACTCTTGAACCTCAGTTAAGAGGAGTCCTTCTTCCGTATCTGTTAGTGGATTAAACCATTGTACGCTCATCGATTTTTCACCTGCCGTTCTGCATCTTCCCATTCACGAAGTTGATCGTCCCTTGACTTAAGGAACAAATCGCCGCTTCCTTCAAATGGCGTTGAAAATGATTGGTCGGAAACGTTTCGATTCAGTGGATCAAATGTTTCATCGGCATGAGGAGTTGTGAATTTCTTCCAGCCATGTTTCCTCATGATTGTTTCTGGATCGTCAACTGCTTTACGAAGCCCCATGTTTTCTTCTTCGAGGGCGTCGATGCGTAGGCGCATTTTACGAACTTCGCCAACCAACTCTTTCATCAAAGCGACTTGTTCGTTTTGAATTTCATCATCTTTGTCCGACATTATTGCCCCTCTCCCATGCCAGGTGGCATATTCATTGGTGGCTGTTGCATGGATGAGGCTTGCATTGGATCGTTTCCTTGACCCATGCCCATCGGAACCATTGGATTAACTGCAAGTATGTTGTTGTGTGCTTGCCGGATCATGGCAACATCGCCTTGCAAAGAGAGTACCTTTGCTCGCATTCGTTCTGTTGCCTCTTGTAGCATTAGAGTGGGTTCTGCGGCGACATTTGCCGCTCTTGTTTGGGACATTAACTGATTAACAGAGGCGATTTCTTCGGCCAACATTGCAATCGATGAATCGATGCTATCAATGAGTTGTTTTACAGGCGCAGTTGAAACCGCACTGGGTTCGTTGCCTAACATTGGCTGCTGTTTGCGAATCATGTCTTGCACATGATACCTTTTTTGGCCTTTGAAACCAGAATGCCGGTACAAATCAAATCACCCGATGCGGTTGATAGTATCCTGAATCTCGTCCATGACGGCTCACTCCCAACGCAACAGCATTTTCAGTTCCATTGTAGTCCGATGCAGTATTATCGAATTGTGGGATTGCGCCAAGGAATTGGTCTGCTACTGGCTTGGTTTGCATTGCTTTGGCAAGAATGTCGTGTGTGTTTAGATCTGCTTTTAGCATTGAGATCGCATTCTCTGCGGCTTGCAGGTGGTTTGCGATTGCATCTCGATTGTTCTCTGCGATTGCTTTTGTGATTGCCTCAACTGCCGCCTTAGCCCGACGAGCCATTGGATCCATTTTTTCAATGATTTCAAAATTTGTAGTCATGTCGCTCATCCTTCCCCATGCTTCACCTGTTAAAGAGCATTGCGCTTTCATTCATCCAATCCATTGCGCTTTTTCATTTGGTTCAACTTTGCATCAGTTGCGACTTCGGCAGGAGATTTTAGACTCCGTTTGTCAGTCTTGCTGCTTGCGCCTGTCGGAGATCCTTCTTGCCTTTTCACCATACCTGGTGATGCTCCTGCTGAATTTCTTGTGTTTTGACTAATCGTTCTCAGCGGGGGGAGATCATTTGTTGGATCCATTGCGTTGTGCATGGCAGAAGGAACTACTACCGATCCACGCGAGGAATCGAAAGTTGTCCGTTTCATGACGATGTTTGGATCATCAAGGAATCCTTCGTCCGTTTTTGCCACCTGTTGCCCTCCCTGTCCTCCTTGTTGAGCGGCAGCGGCTTGTTGAGCGGCAGCGACTTCTTCTGGATTTGGCTCCCTAAAGTCGAAGTGCAATATCTTGTCATCAATTCCATCTCGAAGGCTTGCTTCATAACCGGCTTGCTTCATCTGCATCATGTTACGAATTGCCATTTCATCTCTTCGGAGATGCATGATTTCGTCTTCCTCTTCATGCGGGTTGAGTTTCAATTCCCATTCGGTGACGTCGAATGCCTCTGAGATTTGAGGGAAAAGAACTCGATTGTAAATTGACTGGGCGTAAGCGACGGAACGATTGCTAACCACAATTTGCATTCCTTCGTTATTCAGCCCACCACCCGATACATCGTTCATAAATACATTGGAAACCCCAAAGAAGGCAGCAATACGCTGGCGGATGTCATCCTTGATCGGGATGTATTGCAATTCTTCAAGAGTGTCCATCATTCGGACATACTCCAAACCGCCCCGTCCCGATTCAGTTTCGACACCGATTGTTGGTATGTAATTTGGATCACGCTCAAGGTGTTCTTGAATACTCCGAGCAGTTCGTTCAACAGTTTCCATGTTCGATGACTTGATCACCATAACTCCACGTGGCATACGCTTCTTTTGGTAAGCAGAATAAACATAGTTGTCCATTGCAATGAGGGTATTGACTTGTCGCCACATCGTTGCAACAGGACTTCGACCATACAATTTCGATGGCGACCATTTGCTAATGTGTATGACTTCGCCCTCGGTATATACCTGCCCTTTGCCGACTCCTGCAAGGTTCATGTAGTGAATTGGAACAACAGGGGTTCCTGTTGTTGGACACTTTTTCTTTGGGTCATTGGTTCGGAAGGTACGATCAACAAGACTTGTGTATTGGCTTCCACCTCGAACCCCTCTCTTATCTGCAAGTATCCGCATAAAAATAGGATCTGCTCGACTGATTTCCTTTACCCGATAAAACATCACCTTCTTGGTATCAGGATCAACAAAGTATTCTTTCGTTAAGATCAGGTATGCATCATCGACAATGTTTAGATCCATTTCAATTTCACGAAGAATTTCAATGAAATCTTGTAACATATTATTCTGTGAAGAAATCAAAGACTCAGCATATTCCAATTGAGATTTGTCGGCTTTGCGAACTTCTCCTCCACATTTTTGACACTCATCAACTTCTTGATTGTAGGTTTCTTCACATGAACGGCACTTTACAACAAATTTAGGCTTCCAGCCAAATCCTTTACGGAATGTTTCAACGGACAAGTGGTTTAGGATTGATCGAAGCACGACGCACTCATACGATGCAGCATAAAGCGCAGGGATGGTAATCCCTTGCAACAAAGCAGGTTCTTGTATTCCTGATTGGAATAAAGGCATGGACGGCATTGGGGTAGTGTGCCTTTCCATGTCCATTCCGATGGCGGAAAACAGCCGCTCCATTTTTTTACGATCAGCCATTTACAACACTCTCCTTCATAGCAAGTAATTGTTCGTCGGACATGCCCCATGATTTCAAGAGAGAAACCTTGTGGCGACTCGATGAGTGATCATATGTCAAACATCTCATTGCATTATCGTCCAATTCAATTGCCTTCTTTAAGATAATTGCTTCGCTTGTTTTGTTGTGGATAAATGGTATTGCCACATCCAGCGATTTTGAAACAGCGTCTTCACCTTCAATGACAATGCCATCGCCTTCTGCAATAACTCCCATGACTCCCAGTTCATTATTCAAAGAGTCAGCATAATGTTTGCATATTGCTGAATTAAACGGGAGAATAAGACGGGGCGAGCCTTGAGGATTAAGTTGTATTTGCCCTCCATGATCAAACAATCCCCCGATCAATGCACCGGCGTTTTTGATCATAAGATCTCCTCGTTCAACGTCATAAAATGTGCCACGCATGTTTTTCTTTTGGCTTGTTCCAACCGCAGAGATGTTGTAAAGGAATCCATGTGATTTGATTAGCATTGAAATTTCACTGGAACTGGCAGCAAACCCATATGATTGTAAAGATTGAGCATTCATTGCGCCGTTATCATTGAGATATTCGGCACATTTCTGCAACAATCCATGTTCCCTAATGGTTAGATGATCCTTCTTTGAAATACGATTTGACCATGCATCATATGATTTCTCTCGTTCATGATCGCTTGTGGAGTCATTCCATGATTTCACAAGACGCCTAAATGGGATTTCTAACGATTTTGGATTCCTTTGGAGCATCGAATAATCAAAATCAGTGAATGGCAACTCATCAATCAATGATTCGGACACGGAAGGGTACGATTTTAAGAGAGCAATTCGTTCTGCTCGAATCAAAGGTTGCAGAACAGGTATCAAATCCTCACGACCTCCTTTGATAAATATCTCGCAGATCTCAGTTCCCTCCATCCCAAAGTTATCTCGGAACCATGACTTGCCCAGTAATTCAGTACCTGGTTGCTGTGTTGGCGCAGAACTTTGAGGAGAATCCATCCCTTCTATTCCAGATTCTTCTCTTGGACTCCCAACGTTTCCAAGTTTGCTGTTGACTTGCTTTTTGTCTTGAAGAACTTTTTTCTCTTGAGCATTGACTTTCAACTCTTGATCGATAACTTGGTTCGCATCCAACTTTAGCAAAGCCTCTGCGATGGATTCAACGCCATCAATTCCCTTGATTTCCTTAAGCACCTGCCCACCCCAATCTTGATTGCCATTGTTCTGCGTCGAGTATCACAATGTTGTCACGGTACTCCTTTGTAGCCTGAACGGAGAGAGCGAGGGCCATAACCATATCGTCGTGTCCTCCAAGACTTTCCATTCGACCGTTGTCGAGCATGGTGAAAGTGGAGAGTTCTGTTAGCAAATTATTCATCAATCTCAAAGTCGCTCCCTCGTCTTTGTAGGGGATTATGAGGTGTCCCCGTTCAAAGTGCAGTTGGAGGGTATGAATTAAAGCCTCTTTCTTCATTCGACTCATATTGAATGGTTTTATCGGAAGATCACCGATCTCAGCAAGGACTTGATTGAACGCCATTGCGAAATTGTTTGTTTCCAATTCGATAATCACTGGATTGAATCTTGCGTTTAATTCGATGATTTTATCGATTTGAGAAGAGAAGTCCATTCCTTTTTCGTGATGAGTATGAACAATGTGTTTATGCCTATTCTCATCCATCGCAATGACCATCATGCAAGTATAGTCTGCCTTTCGATTTGCAGATATGGCAGGATCCCATCCGATGTAATAATTCAATTCCTGATCTGGACGAGGATAATAAGAAAGTGCCATTTGATCATCTTTTACAGAATTCAACACTTCTTCTGGGAAAAGGCTGGCATCGCTTGCAATTGGTTTGCATAGATATTCTCTTGTGAACGCGATGGAAGTCATATCATTGCGCCGATTGTTCAAAGCCTCAAGCGACCAACGCTCAGGAAACAAAGGTTCTCCAGATCTTTCATTGATCGCGGGGTACTCTCGAACAGCGTATGATTTTAATTTCTTTAATTCAGCATACAGATCAGTATATGAAAATGGAGTTCCGACAATACAGAGTTGAGCCGTGTGGTGAAGAACGGGCAACAATGCGGTGTAAAACCACGATGAGATATGTTTTAATTGAGTTTGCGCTTCACTTGACAATATGTCGTCAAGGACTACAATTTGAGGGTGCGCTCCACGAACTGCCTTTCCAACCGACATAGCGGAGATCGAGGATTTGTTTGTGAACTTGAACTTCTGCTTCGCCCATCCCCGCTTCGGTTTGAGATGTTGGAGGGCAGGTATTGACTCAATCAACTCATTCATTTTTTGCATGTGTTCAATCGATTGGTGTTGACTGTGTGAAAAGAACAACACTTCTGTACCTGGGTTATATGCCATTTTCCAAAGCAAATACACGCGATAAAAAACAGACTTTCCATGGTCACGACTTGCAATAATACAGGTCTTGCTGTTGCCTTCCGACAAATCGTACCATTCTTGGTGAAATTTTGTTAAGATCCACGGGTTGCGTTGATCGTATTTGCCACATACCTCTTCAAAAAAGTATTTGAAATCACGACGCCCCATCTCAAAATCGACTTTGGCGGTCAGTTCTTGCATCCCGTCCGACATTCATCTCAATCCTTTTTTCCACGGTTGAGAAGTCGAGCAGCCAAGTCATCAGAGGTCAATTTTCCCTTTTCTTTTCCGTCAGTCAAAGGTTTGGAAAGATTTTTGGCGTTTTTTCGTTCACTGGATTGCGTGTCTCGACGTTTCTTTCGCCTGTGTTTTTCCATTGCCTTGTATTCCTCGATAATATCCGCTGCTTGTGGTAAAAGATCCGACCCCATATCTTCCAAATCTCCCAAAGCACCGTACAGTTGAGTATATGCTTCTTTATTTCCAAGCCCTACTAAATCAATGACTTCCAAGACGTCTTCACGACTTGGGCGAGATCCTAAGCGAGGAACTTCGGTACTTGTGTTTGGTTGAGAGGTGAGTGGCTTGATTGATTCTTCAACCTTTTTTGATGGATCGATGGTTTCTTCCTTCGGATTCAAATCAGCCATTGTCATTCCCGTCTTTCCTCTGTTTTTTGGTTTCAATCTTTTCTTTGCCGCTTGCGCCACAGGATCTGTTTTGCCTTCAACAGGTTTTTTTTCCTCAGCATCGGAAGGCGGCGTTGGTTGTTTTGAAGCAGTTGGCTTGGCTTTCTTTCGTTGCATACGTGCGATCACTTTATCACGGTTCTCAGCAGGTCCGATTGCATTGGCAATGCCTTCCGTCATCAATGGTTTGATCACATTTGCAAGATTCTTGTTTGGTTTCTTGGGAAGACCTGCCATATCGGATTGCAAAGGTTTCATTTCATTTACGGCTTCAACAACGCCCTCGGTTGGTTCGATGACTTCGGATGCGGGGGTTTCAATTTCTTTCTCTTTTGGAGCCTCAAAAATTAGTTTCATCTCTCCGTCTTCATCGGATTGAAAAATAGTTTCCACATCTCGAATATCGGTCATGTCTGCCCATCTGAAATCTTCAAGGGGCATTTGTTTGACTTCCCCATTTTTGTAGGCAATATCAACGTGTGGCTCGTTGTATAGGCCAAAATCGGCATCATTTTCTTGCCGATCAAGAACATCCAAATCGGTTGGTGATTCAGGGTATTGGAGACTGTCTGGTATTTGAGGAGAGATTTCTTCCTCTTCTATTGGAATGAGCGTTGGAAGCCGTGGTGTCAATGTAGTAGTTGGAGGGGTTTCAGTTGGAGATGGGGGAGGGGAGGATTGTGCAGATCTTCGAGTTGCTCGACGTCGAGTCGGCCTTCTTCGAGGTGGAGCAGCGGGAGGGGCGGATGATGCAGATCTTCGAGTTGGTCTTCGTCGAGGAGTTGGCCTGTTTGGATTTACGCCTTGTTGCATATCTCGCATGGCCTTGAACCGCCTCATCATCTCTGGAGCGCGAGCATAGGCTTCTTGACGCCTTCGATCACGGCCTCTTCCAAATGCTGCCTTCTCAACAGAGACCCATGCATCCTCAAATGAATCGGTCATAAGATCACCTACGAAGATTGCGCGTTGTATTTCGCTCTTGGATTGACTTGCGAATCAGCAATGCGCTTGCAAGTCGATCATGGGAAGTCATAATAGGCGACATTCCCATGTTTCTTTGGTTCATTCGTCCTTGGGCTTGATTGTATTGTTGAGTCTGTTGATCCGATTGTTTGTTGGCTTTCCGTCGAGCAATACCGCCGGTGGATCCGAATTGGGATGTTGCGCCCAAAGTAGCAACATCTGCAAGCATTCCTAAACCAGATCTTCCTCCAAAATAACCTTTCTTTTCAGCACCTTTTCCTTGCTGAATCGTTTGCATATCCTGTCCCGCTTGGAATTTTTGAGCCATATTTTGGACTTCAGGATTCAATGTGTTTGTAGTCGTTGTTTTGACTTCTTGCGGAGATCCATCTGCATTCAAGGTTGTCGTGGTTTTCTCATCCACCGTATCAGGCATAGCGGGGTTTCCATTGGCTCCACCTGCGCCCGTGGTGTCAACAACATTTGTTGCTGGAGCCTGTTGATTTTGATTGGCTGCTGGAGCCTGTTGAGTCGCTTGATCGGCAGGAGGCGCAGCAGGTGCAGCGGGTGTTGTTTTCCGTTTAGCCATTTCATCGGCCACGTTTCCAACGTCTGCTTCAGTAGGCCCTCTTTGTGCAGGATCCACACTTGTTCCATCTGGGAAAGGTGCGCCAGCCATCTGTGAGACTTCTTTTCCGCTTCCTGTCGTGGGAGTCCCTGCTGCAAGGTTTTTCATATCCGAAGCGATTCTTTTCTTTGCAAACCGACCCGCTCTCTTTTGCTCACCAACTCTTTGCGCTTGACCGTAGGACATCCCCTCCCTGACTGAACGGGCAACATTTGCGATAGGATTGGTTTCCTTCCCCATCACCGCTGGCAACGCCTTCTCAACACCTTGCTCATATAGTCGTGCTTGTAGTATCAAATCATTCATCGAACATCACCTTTACCGTTTGAATTTCATCGTGTCGTAGGCTGAATGATTTAGCAAGGCTATTCCAATCTCCTCGACTGTGAACAATTGTGATGATGTCGCTTGGCGGTCGATTCATTTGATTTGCAACCGCATTGACATCAGTCATGGAATGGATCGAGAGTTTTTGAGTTGAGATCTCCTCTTTTGCAATTCTCATTTGGACATCCTCCAGCATATTTTTGAGAATTGTTTCATCGTCATCATTCTCCGATTTATTGAAATTAGGAAATAATGATTCATAGTGGTATCCAAGTGTATTCATCAATCGACCCATCCGACTTTTCTCCCCTGACAATCTTGACGCAATTGGTTGTGAGGCATAAGCGTTGGGTTGTGGAATTGGTTTTGGTGCAGGATTTGAAGGAACGGGTAATGCTCCAAGCGTGTGAGGATTTGGACGAGGAACGTCTGGTTCTGGATTCATAGGAACATTTGCAGACTCCTCTGTCGTGACAGGGGGTTGGGTTTGCAATGTTTGACCGCTCGGTCTATTTGGCGTCATTCTGCCATCGTTGGGGGTAGGTGTGGGAACAGGTGAAGAAATTGCTCCGCCTGGTGGGATTTGTGAGTTTTCATTGACCCATGTTGGAGGCTTTCCATCCGCCATCTCTTTTGCATGAATTGCTTGTAAGATCTTACTTTGTTTTGACCCTTTGTAGTTCCCACTGTGAGCATCAGCGAAAACATTAGCGACATCTTCATCCGACCAACCGTGTTTGTTTTTCAAATTTTCAATGGTCTTTTTGTCCCTTGGCATAGGATCCGATGAATTTCTGCCATGATAATGAGAGTTGGATTGATACCCCATCCACTTGTCCCCATGGAGATCTGGATGGAGGAACTGTTCGTAATTCACATTTGGATCCGATGCCATGCCCGACACATTTTCAACTTCCTCAGCCATCATCTGTTGGATACCAGATTCGGAGTATTTTCCATATTGTATTCCGCCCGTATGACGAAGACCTGCATGTTTGCGGAATTGAGGCATCTGCTTCAACGCTTCAAGAGCCATTGCTTGCAATTGCTCCATAGGCAACCCTGGGTTTTGATTCTTCAAGTCTATGATTGTTTGACCAAGTGGAAATTTCAATCCATGATCCTTGAAATACAACGTGTCGGTATGAAGAAGTCCTGGTCGTATTTCTTTGCTTGGAGTCGGCGTCTTCATGCCGCCGCTTCGTTCACTTCGTTCTTGATGCAAACCTTTCCAATAGGGTCTGGCATAAGATTCGGCTTTTCTTGTATTTTTACTGACATATTGGGTGATCAATTGACCAAATTTATCATGAGTCGTTCCATCTTGTTTGAATCCTTGAACTGAACCCATCCATGCATCGGTCACTTTGAACTTCCTTCTTTGTTGTGGATCGGTTACGAACGCATCAGGTATTGGAATAAATTGATTTCCGTTTGTCTTAGCCTGTTGCTCATTGATTATGTTTGTTCGGCGTATAGCCTCATTTATGATCGGCGCACCTGCCTCCATTGCTTTGATGAAGGCGAATTGCCAACGCTGTGGCTTTTGAGGATCTGGACCTTCGTTGACGATGCTGGCTATGCTGGAGTCAACCAATCCTCGTTCGATAGCAATCTTTACTGCGTCGGATTCAACTCCAGTGAAATCATCGTGATCAAGATCGTGGTGGCTTTGTTCCAAGTTATTGAATCCCTCAGCAACGCTACCTGCGCCAAGCATTGCATTGATAAAATCGTAAATGTTGAATACACCTTCTCCTTTACGAATTAAAAATTGATCCAAATCAATCCAAGGCATAATATCACCGTCAATACTTGCCTACAAGCCCAATCTCAGTTGCGGCTTGTCTGTCTATGAATCGGTATGGTGGTTCGCCCTTCATGTGACTCTTAGTTCCTCCTTCAGGAGATGATGATTCATCGCCACTAACAACGGCCCCAACCTTTGCTGCGTTGTCGAGTTCAGGTGTTGCTTTAGTCAACTTGTTTAATTTCCTCATCAGCGACTCAATTTTCCGTTTCATGGTCATGAATTCCGATCTCGTTATTGAAGCGATACCACCGCCTTTTGATTTTGCAAAGAGAGGGTCGCTTGTTCCTAAAGGATCTCCTGCCGCACCTCGACTCAAGCGTTTTGGCTTGGTGCTTGTACCCATGCGGGAAACAGTAGGGAGTTTTGTCGATGTACCTTTGGTTCCACCAATCGTCATACCCAATTTACCAGTTCCTCTGGTGTCAGCGTGTTGAGTCAATCCACGTGGCAATGATCCCTGCGCCCTTCGCATCCTTTCGTATGCTTTCTTTCGCTCCCATGCCACAGGATCTCGAAGACGCAGAGGAATGCCCTCTGATCTCGTCGCCCCTAAATTCCTAAGAGCGTGGCTACGAACATTGGGGTGGAATGCTTGGTGTCTTGATTCTCGATCAAGTTGAAGTTGAACCGCTGCACTTCTTCGCTTTGTTGCAGATTTTGGTTGCCGTCCACCACGGGCAGACTTTACGCCCTTCTTGCCACGCTTTTTCTTGCGCTTGTTCTTTTTCTTAGCCTTGCGCTCCTCTTCATCGGATTCTTCGTCATCAGTATAACGTCGCCCTTTATACTTGCGTCGAGCCTTCAAAATACTGTCATATGCAATTTGGAACGGATCATCTTCACTTGTGTTCTTTTCCTGCCATTCATGATCATAAGGCATACTGTCTTGTATCCTTTTAGCGTATTCCTCTTGACCTGGTTTCATTGCAACAGTCTTCTCGCCTCTTGCTTTAGCGGCACAAATAGAGCATATGAGTTTTTTTCGATTAGGCCCACTCCCAAGAGGATCGATTGAAAGTTTTCTCCCACAATCTTCGCAACGAACATAATTGTCAAACACGCTTTTTCCAAGCATGAAGGGAACAACAGAATTTTGAGTTCCAAATTTTACATTTGGCCCCTCACTACGAACTGAACCAACATTTGCACCAGCAGATAGTCCCATCCCCCCTCGGTTCATATCAATCATGCCCGATTCCAACATGCGCTGCTCTTGCTCCATCATTGGGCTTCGCCCCAATGTTTCGTCAATCTTTTCGGGTTTAAGACTCACATGAGGTATTTTGGATGCCAGTTCACGAATCGCTCGTTCTCGGCGTTTTTGTGGATCACGCTGATCATGACTCTCGCTATCTTCTGGCGTTTGCCTGGTGTGATGCGATAGACCATCGCCATCCTCATTTGGATTTATGTCATGATCAAGAACTTCACGTGGATTGAAACCTCCAGTCATTTCTTGTGTTCGAGGCGTCCACAACAATGGTTCTCTTGGATTACTTGCTACCATTCTTCAACCTCCTGCGAATTTCTCGATACGAAATATCGATCTCATTACCCAAAGTCATGTACCATTGGCACAATGTTGGGGTTTTTGCATATGATTTAGACATGGGCAGCATTGCTTGCTTCAATGCGCTGATGACTTGTGTTGCATCCAAAAGAGCAATGCAATCTGCCTTTGGATTTGTTTTTAGAATTTTTAAGTCGTCAAACAGCATTCTGCACACGATAAGAGATCCATACACTTCTGCAACAATATGATCTGGATCGTTTATTCCATGCTCAACGATACTGTCTCGCCACGTCTTGACTACTGCATCAACCGAGTCACAATAAGAAATTGCGTCTTGAATTGTTAGGTCTTCTTTACTGATGTTCGATTGCAAAATTTCATCGTGATGAGTTCCACGCAACATCAATTTAGCCAATGTCTTCATTCATTCATCACCCCTGCGGAAACCAGCCTTGATTTTAGAGCAGCCCATTCGGACGGTGATTTTTCAACAAAATACTCCTGCATGACTGTAAGGACTGAAACCGACTGACGTTCATCAATCGACTCTGCCTTATCCATCCACTTTGCAAGTTCGAGGAGAGTATCACGGATCTCACGATGACCCTTGAAAACGGTTTCGACATCCCTCATATTGACAATTTCGTCTTCGTCGTCAAATTGATTTTCAACATGATCAAGAACACGACCCATCAATCGGTCAAGTCGATTCAAATTCTTTTCAACCCTTTGCAATGATTCGTGGACGCTTTTCATTGCCGTTGGTAAAGCATCAATCGACACATGTTGTTGGATAATAGGCTTGGTATGCTTTTCCATGTGATTGGAAATGATACTGCTTGCGACCTCTAACTCTGTTGCAAAGTCATCGATTCCAGCGTGTCCCTCAAGAATAGCCGCTTCAATCTCGGCTCTGTTAGGATCCGTACACAATGGGCAATCATGATTGCTGTTGTTGTAGTATTCGCCCGAATGACGCCGCATGTGCCTGTGGGAAGTTCCATCTGCCCATTGATTCAAACGATCAATTTCTTCGACATCATGAATTCCCTTGCGAATCATTTCTTCCAATGAATCTCGATCAGGATGTTGGCAGAATGGACAATTCTTCCGAGTCTGTCGTCCCGCCATGTTTCGCCCCACATCCGCCGCCCTTAATTGGATTTGTCATCACTTTTGTGCTGATGGCATCGATTGTTGTATTTTTCATGCCCTGCGCTTTGGCAAGGCTGTCCAGATCTTGTCGTGGCCCCGCACAGGGTTTTTTTGCCTAAAAGAATTTTTACATCCTCCAAATCAAAGTCGCCATCGCCGTCTTGATCGAACCGGCGTAGCACGGGGCTGTAAGGCAAGGGGTTGTAAGCACGAAGCCCCATATCACTTGGGGGGCTACCGAAAGGAAGCAAACTGTCGAACTGCTATTGATAGAGTGAACATCAATCCTAAAGCACCCAACAAAACTTGTCCCGAACTTAACGAACTTCCTTTCCAAACCAGCATCACAAAGATTGCGATCATAAAGGAGAGAATGTAAATCATTGTTGCACTTTCGACCAACATTTTGTTAGGACTCAGCAATTCAACGGTTTGCCCGTACACATTTGCTTGATTTGGCGTCCTCATGTCATCTTCGTCGCTCATAATACAGCAGCCCCCATTGCGCCGACCTTAGCGGCTGATTGACCAAATCCACCTTGTTGTTGCATTTGGTTGCCAAGGACTCCTCCAATGAGGCTTCCAAAGAAACCTGGTTGTTGTTGAGAATTCATCATTCCGCCCATTGAGTGTGCTTGAAGGAACATTTGTCTTTGTTGTTCATTCATTTGCAAGGTTTGTTGCGCTGACGCTTGCAATCGAGTCATAGTAAATCCAAGATTCTCAGGAGACATCGTGTTGATCGATGCAGGGAGACTCGCAGTATCCAATGTTAGCAAACCTGTCGCCTCATCCAATTTGAAAGAAACAGAAGAGAAAAACTCCTTGATCGATAGTCGAACGATTTCCCCAATCAACTCCATGACCAACGGCATATTTTGCGTTGTCATAAACTGAGCCAACGGATCATTTAGCGAAAGCAAACGTGCAGTAGCGGTAATAGGATCGCTTGCCATTTGTTGCATCATTGGGTTTTGAGCCATTTGCATCCCCATCATTGACGGGTCCATTTGCATTCCCATTGGCATTCCCATGCCAGACATGCCACCCATTTGCGTCGGTGCGCCAAACTGTTGAGTTGGTTGCGCTTCACCTTTTGAAAACCATCCCATAAATCACACCTCGTTAGTTCCTGTCAATACGCCTTGTCCAGAGGCATTTATAGCGTTATTCATTTGATTCTGCATATTCACGCCCATTCCCATAGAGTTTCTTTGAGCCAAAAGCGTTTCCGATTGAATTGCTCTTAGGTCAAATGTGATGTGTACCAGATCAACAACTCCGGTACTGGGATTTGGCAATTGTGTCAAATGTATTCCTTTGCTGTGTTGAGCATCTTTGTGGATCATAGAGAAGAACTGATCGTACTTGAGAAGAGATTCCGGTGTGCTTCGATTTTTAGCAGCGGATGCACCAGGCATCAATGTTGACATTCCAGGAATCTTAGTAAATTTGGTTCCTTTACTCGCAAAGCGTTTGAAACCCTGCGACTCAAGTTCATGCTCTTGCATGATAGATCTCAGTGTGTGGTATATGTGCAAGTGTGCGGGGCAGAGGGTGCTGTTCATTTCATCACCATGATCTCCATGTGTCCGTGCGAGTGGTTTTTTTGCATTTCCTGTATCTTCATCAAACCAATAAATGTCTGCTAAGGAAAGCCCAGTTGATTGATCGACAATGTGTGCATATGCATTGTCGCCTTCGAGGAATCGCCTAATGTCAACTCCGCAACAAGCACATTCGTGAGCGGCATTGTATCGGTATATTTTGAAAAGACCCAGGTTATAAGATGGTGGCCTCAAAGCCTTGCGAAGCATCTTGATGTTTTTCTTTCGTGCCTTTGCAGGGTTTTTTGGGTTGGACTTCAATTGGATCTCGACAGTCGGAATCAACTGTTCATCGCCAACATCTCCCGTCGAACCAGCACTTGCCATCTCAGCACGTTGCTGTGTTTTCAACAGATCATACGAAACTCCTGATTGTTGAGCAACAATCCTCAATTGTTCGTCGCTCATTCCACGAAGAGAAATACCCCCGCCGAAAGGGTTGAACGCACTTGCATTCCACGCCATTAACCCTGCCATAGTTGACAGCAACATAAAGGCATCGCTACATGGATTGAAGCAATTCAGTCAATGATTTTTCGACATTTACGCCGTGCTGAGATGATATTGCCTTGATTTCTGCCCTAATTCCGGCTCGCCTTAGACGTTTCAACGAATCTCTGTACGGGGCAACAATAGGATGCTCCTTCTGTAATCCGTATTCCCAAAGTTGTTGAGCGTTTGAATCCCACCATAAATCGATCTTATTGATCATCAAACAAAACAATCGAGGAGTGTATTTCTTTGAATTGCGCTTTGACTTGCGAGAGATGTTCTTGCTGAGATCTTGTTTGATGATATTGTCCACCAAATAAGACAACCCCGCAGAAGCATCTGCTGCGAACTGAGGAGATGTTAATGATCTGTGATCGACCATGTAAATGATCAACTCAACCTTTCGCCCAAACATATCATCGACCCACAAATTGCGAAACATATGATCTCCCGCCAGATCTGCCGTTTGAACTGGAGTTTTTTCTTGTTTATATCGAAGTTTCTTGCGGGTAGCATTTGGCTCTTGGAAACCAGTTAGCGTCTTCGCTTTAGGATGGGCTGTGCGAAAATTCAAAGGTATAGGTTCAATATCACCTGGGACTGTCAAATACTGATCGAGAGTAGTCTTGCCAACCAAGGATGGACCGTATATCCCAACGCGATAAGGTTTCAATACACGATACAACGAATAAAGCGCAGTGGTTGATGCCATCAACATATGCCCTGCGATAAGGGCTGACATCAAAATCCACCTATCCGCTTAAGCCTTTGAAGAAGCCAACCACGTCCGATGGAGAAATTCCAAAGATCTCCAATGCAAACAAAATTCCGAATGTTAGGGCCACCCCTCCGATCAAGGCGACAACTGTCCTTACCCATCCTGCCACCCTCTCCATCTTTCGTTCATACGCATTTTCGGCCAAGATTTGGGACATGGCCTCCGTTTGACGTTCTTGGTTAGTTGTGAAAGGCCACATAAGGATACCCCTCAGTTTTCGTCGTCTTTCTTTTGAGGTATTCCGAATTGCTGAACGCCGGATGGGGATTGTGCCGATTGTTGCTGCCAATAATTTCTCTTATTGGCCCGACGCTGATGTAGCCGCTGTTGACCTCGCATCCACTTGTCCACTTGGTTCTCTTTAGCGAACTCGGCTCGCATAGCAAGAGAATCTCGCACTCCACCTACATGGAAAAGAACCATTGCTGTGCAGAGGAAGCCAAAGCAGATCAAACCGTATTGAAGTCCCATTTCTGCGGCTCCTGCGTCGGGAAGATACCATCCCATGTGGGATACTGCAACTGAGGTTCCCGTGAGAAGGGCTTGCCATAGTAGCATTGCGATCAAGTTCACGTCAATTCGATTTGAGTCGTCTTGGACATAAGGGGCGGGGTAATATGTTTGTGCATCGGTTTTAGTCATTGATGGTCATCTCCAGTTGTCTTGTTTTTGAAGTAAAATGCAAGAACATGATTCATGAAAGATGACTTTGATTCTCGTCCTCTTTCTTGTTCCATTTTAATAAAAAGATCTTCCCTCATCACGACAGACACGTGTCTTCCCATAACTCCCTCTCATGCCTCACACCTATATGAGCGTTGAGATGCCCGACAAGATGAAATAAATCCGCCCTTCTGGACAAACACATGAGTATCACGCCGGACATCATTATAGCGGTCCACACGCTAAGATCTTTCAACCAAGCCTTGGACGGAATGTCCGTTGATCAACATTCGGTTGCGACTTGGATTCGACGTTACGCTGAATCAAATTCTCGCGGTAGCACATTTCCAAAAGATGCAGCCATAGGATTGCTTTGCCACATGCAGAATCCCATTTATACGAGCGCAAATTTAACTCCAGAACAACAATCGTGGTCTGGTCTTATGTCTTCTGCGGAACAGGTACTTCAAGAGGAAGACAATTGGATCGGACAAAAGTCTGCACAACAAAACGCAACAACATTCGCTCGGATGTTTGGGAGCGATTTGACATGGATTCAACTTTTTGCACAAGCAAATAGCGTCCCAAATCATTGGAATAACGAATACATGATCAATTATTTGATCACCGAACTAAGATCGTGTCAAGGGTCATCGGGAGCAGGTGCAATACCGCATACCGCCATGGCTCCAAATGTATCTCAAAACATCCCTTAACTGCCCATTTGTTCCCAAACATTTTGGAAGATTCCCTGATCGACATTCGCCATTCCCATTAACTCCGACTTTTTCCCTCGAACAGCACCTTTGCCACCGCTTGTTTCCTTTCGTTGAAGTTCATGGATGTCGAATCCCATTTCTTTCATTGGATTCACGATGGCAGGTTCAAATGAATTGAATACAACTGTCGGAAAAGCGTTGGAAGCCAAAGACTCAATCATACCGAGGGTTTTGTTTTGATCATCCATTGTAAAGAAATTCAATGCTCCCTCTTCTCCCAAATACGGAGGATCGAGAAGAAACATATCGTTAGCAGGATCGATTCCAATATCGGATGACAACTGTTCGTCCAATGGCCGATCCAAGTATTCCCAATCTTGCATAACTTCTGCCCAAGGGTCCAAATTCCATCGACCTTTCCCTCCCAAAAGGGTTTGTGGCCTAAATGTGTTCCCCTTTCCAGGTTTTAGGCGACTCGACTGATCCCCCATCATATCAAAGAAACTCGATTCAAAATGTTGATTGATTGGCTTATTTCCTGTAAATCGTATCGAACTGTTCCATTTGTTGAAGAACGAAGGTTTTGAAGGAGAGTACCTAAGCAAACCGTTCATCGACATATGCTGGAGAACCAAAAACAATTGATCTTTTCTTTGCCTTTCACTTTGAGCAATAACCCCACGTGCTTCCTTTTCACGGAGTTGATTGAATTCTTGGCGCAATTCATAAAATTTTGGACCCATAAAGAAAGGCTTTCCACCCATATCATCAACCATACTTTGTGGAATTTTACCAAGATCCATCATTTCGCCCGTGTTTTGATTAGGCATCAGTACCGAATCACCTGTTTGGTATGTGAATTCTTCAGGTTCAAATTGCAAAGATTCAGGATCATGAATCAAACGTCGATGAAAGGATGCCAGATCTGGATTGATGTCCATAAGCATGGATTCCTTTGGCCTCATACCCAAAGAAAGACCCGCTGCTCCGCCAAATGGTTCTATGACTCGACGATCAGGGAACATCTCTTTCAACGCACGACCAATCCGCTGATACTGCGGATTTGCTTTGTTGCCTTGGATTTTGATTGCAGGGGGCAACGATCCGCCTGTTTGCAAAGCCCTCAATGCTTTTTTGTATTGGGGATGCTCTTTACGGAGATCCATGGTCATGAAATCATCTCCATTATTTCTTCAAGGGTTGATGGATAATAATCTCGCAAAATTTGAACAATCTCCTCATTCAATTTGGCCTTTGAGTCGCCTTGAGATTCGTCCCATGCTGCTTTGAAAATATCCATTGATCGTCGGATAATATCGCCAGTTAGTGCTGTATCCCACAATTCCATTCCAGCATTTGTCAAATCATTCGGATCAAAATACAATCCATGAGTCCCAGTTGCAACACCCCTCGACAACGCATTAACTGAGAAATCATTTCCTGCCGTCAAAGATACAGGTACTGGTACTCCATTATATGTGTAGCCGCTTTGAGGATCGGTATATTCAACATAAAGTTGATCAGGGCGTTTTTGCTCAAAATCACTCCATCCAAGAGGTATTTGCAAAATCGGATCAACAGATCCTGAAACACCGCCTCTCCTTGGTTCTCGCCACGGCATTCCAAAGTCCTGTCTCAAAGGCAGACGTTGTGGAGGCTTCCACTTTTGTTTTGGAGGCAATGTTGAGTCTTTGATGTCATATACGGTGTATCCAAATCGAGGAGCCTCGCCCCATTGACCCATTCCCATTGCCGCATCTCCAGCGAGATTTCGAGTGAGATTCATTTCCTCGTTCATTCCCAAGATGTCCATTGGAGTTCGTTCTCCAGAATACAGTTGTTGCAACTCATCGGGAGTCAATTCCCCTGCTGTCCACATATGCGCCGTTCGATTGGCATTTCCTCTTTCACCACCCGCTACCCTTCTCCCAAGCCAAGCATCTCTTTGCTTATTTTCATTGACTCGGAAGAATGGATTCCTCAAAGGAAGTGCATTTGCGATTCCAATTGTTTCTTGCCCTCCCCGAAGAATGCTTAGAACTCCAGTGTTTGGCCTAATTTGACCAGTATAGTGGTTCATACCTGGCGCAATGTGAGGTACATTGATGTCGATATTGCGGAATGCTTCGACATTATGAGGGCGACCCCATGTAAAACCACCTTCTTTCAAATCCCTTAATTCACGGTTTTTCTTGCTTTCCAAAGGATAGGCAATCACGCCATCGGTTGATACTGTTCCCAGATCAACTCGATCACGCTCGTTTTTCAAAACGAGATCAAAGGCTTGATTGAATGCTGCCATTTTATCCCTCCTTCAATGATTTACATAGTCAACGTTTTGAACATCGGGGCGATAACAAGCATCACATCTGGCATCCTTGCACGTCTTTGCAGGGTTTGTTTTATCTGTTGTCAAGCAAACCTCTTCTGGTCTTCGAGAAAGACTCTTATCGGAAACAACTCCTGTCGTCAACAATTGAGGGAATTCCTCCAGCATATCGAGATATTTTTGTTCCATCAAAGGAACGCCTCTCTGTTCGTTAATATCGTTGTCAAGTGTTTGATCGATGTGAGGTATTGAAAGCCTCATCGCCACATTTGAAGGTAAAGTGCTTCTTGCATTCATGAGCCTCCTAACTGATTCCCATTCCCTTGTAGGAATCCAATTAAAAATATCGGGGTTCTTATCAGCAATTGCCGTCATCAAAGCCAAGTGTTCAGGTGAATCGGCATCTCCTGAGTCATGCCAGCGGAAATCTTGGAATGGCAGTGGAGCAACGCTATTGATCCCGTATTCTTCGGAAGCAAGAGCCGATGCCCAAAGTTGCGGATCGGTCTTCAAAGCATTGTAATTTCTCAAAAGATGTCTTTGCACATTGTTCATCGCGTATGTGTATGCCCTGGATGTACCTTCTTTGGGGTGAGCGTAGCAATTAGCGCATACCGATCCTGGAATCTCTCGAAGCCGACCTCCGACCTTACACATATGAGTTGGAAGCGAATAGGTTTGATTGAGCATTTTTCCAGGGCTTGAGTATCCACCACCCATTGCATCTCTTGCTGCTTCCTTGCCACCCCACTTTGAGGCTGTAAAAGGAGCAATATCTCGGCCAGTCATATCCAGATCTGCATCAATTTTTTTACTACGCAATTTTGCAAATTCACGCTTGCCACGCGCATCCCTCATGATGTAGTCCAATGCAGATCTGTCATTCTTAGGAAAAGCCTCTCGACCAATGAGATCATCCAAATTAAAATTATTTGGATCAAGGGCTTTGACGAGTAAATCCCATGCGCGAGCAAAAACCGTCATTCATCTCCCCTCACTTTACGGTGAAGGTTTTGCAATGTTTGCGTTGGTAATTCACTCGTTTCGCTTTTCTTAGGGCGTTTTTGTTCGCCTTCTTTCTTTCGAGGAACGCCTCTTGCACGATCCAGAAGATTTTGAATTGAAGGTGGGAGAGGCTCGTCCTTAGTTGGGGCATCTTTTGAAGATGTCTTGAATCCCGTGATAGCAGGTTTGCTGTAATCCTTTGGGGGTTTTTGAGGGGTTTTTTGAGACATCACATTATCAACCGCCGCATCTATGTCATTTTCCATATTTGCACTTGGCTTGTGAGGATAACGGGTTTTGTAGGGATTATCCCTGCCCTTCATGATCAGCCACGCTTTTTGGAACGTAGCATCCGCCATAAAGATCGGTAAATGGGCTTTGGATTTGAATATGTTGATTCAATACTGCTCTAAAAGGGTTCTTTGTACCGAGGGCGGGACATCAAACGCACTCATCCCAATGGCTCTTGAAACAGGCGGGACTACTACATTTCCAAGTGCAGTATCAATTGCTTTTTGTCGTTTCCCAGTAGTGTATGTTTCATGGGTTATCTCTCGACCATCTGGATGCATCATTGAGGAGAGATCATAATTTGGATCAAAACCTTGTATCGCCAAAAATTCTTCTGGCGTAAATAATCGATCCCACATCACAGCAGGTCTGTTATGCGTCAATCCTGAAAGATGTTGGTCAGCAGCATATGTGTGTGCAAAGGATCTTTTTTGTTTATTTCTTGACACACCATCTCGCCATTGAGATGTTTGATTGCCAGGATTGATCGCTCCGCTAATGGCGACCTGTGGCCCATCTCCAAGTATTCTTATTGCTTCGGGCGTCAAATTGCCTTTGTCCATCAATTCTTGCATTTTTGCATTTGCTCTGCCTTTATTCTCTCTATGCTCTCTTGCCAAATGCGGGAGAATATCCAACACGGTTGGGTTTGGCAAACGCCCCGCTGGAGCATTCTTTCGACCTTTTGATTTGTAATGTGTTGGTTTTTTATTCCATCCTTCACCAATGAACATTCGGTTTCGAGTAGTTGGTGCGCCATAATCAATGGCATTCATCCGAGGATTTTGATCTGTACCTGCCTTGCCTTTTCCAGAAAGAATATCCCACACAATTTTCTTGAAGTCTTTGTCCAAACCATCAAACAACTCAGGATGGTCGAGCATAACTGGAATTGCTTCTTTGGCTTGTTCCATCGACCAAGAATTCAAATTTATGTCTGGGTGTTTCTTCATTTCCTGTGCAGTATAAAGCGAATTGAAGATAGGAGGCAATCCCTCTTTGGCACGTGCAAGTCTTTCACTTGCAGTTAAACCTGAGTTCCCTGCGGAAGTCAATTTTTGGCAAGGCGGTGATGGATGATAATGAATTTTCTTTTCTCCTGCGATGTCTGCATATCTTTCAATTAAGTCATCTGGATGCGTTTGCCCCTGTTCCATGCCAATGTAAGCAGAGATAATTTCCTGATCAGGATCATTGTCCCTCCTCACTTTATTTGCAAGATCCCACATCTCAGTTGATGCAAGCGTAGGGATTCCTGCTAATTTGAATCCTTGACCAAAACCGTCTATTCCCGCATACTCTTCGATCAAACCAGTATTTGGGCGCATATCGACAGGAGGAAACCTTGCTTTATATCTTGCACTCATTTCCTCAAGGTCTTCGGATGTCATGGATTTCCACAACATGTCCGAGAAAGCAAACTCGAATAAAGGCTCGGTCATGATCTCCCCTCTTTTGAGGCATATGCTTCATCCATATCAGGATACCGATAACTCAACCGATCCGCTTGTTGGAGCATTTGAACAAAATTCCACCATTCTCCTTCATCCATTGAAGGGTTGCCTTGAGCAAAAAGACGGATGTTCTTCGGATCAAGGCGATCTCTCATCATGATGTGTCCGTATTCTTCTGTACCAAAATCATAACCTTCGTCTAAAGGATCGAGAATCTCAGTTTCGGGAGTCGTATCAAATCCAAGCATTGCTGGACCCGATTCATCAATCATGTTTTGATACGCGTAAGTGATTGCATCTTCCTCATGCGGCGATCCGAATGAGTACGGGTGAAATCCTTCTTCGAGGATCTTTTTTGCGTTAGCGACGGACGTGCCGTGCCAAAACTCAGGGTATCGGAACGCTTTCCAAACGAGATCGAAGGCGGTCATTCCATTCCCTCCATCATTGAACCTTTGTCGTAGTCGTCCATGTAAGAATGCAAAACTGCCCCCATCATGGCTTTGTATTGAGGTCCGTATTTGTCCGTTTGAGATGCTTCTTCGAGGTATCTCAACAACTCATCATCATTTGTTAAAATCGTATGCCAAGTCATAGGCTTCCACCCCATCGCCTTTTCCACCTCCGCTATTTTGTCAAAGGTCGCATAATAGGATATGGACTTTCCATTGATTGCCTTTATCATGCCCCAAGCGGTGTCGAAGGCGGTCAATTCCACACCGCCTTAACTCGATTTTTGGTTTCGTTGAACTTGTTCTTGGCTGCAACCCTCAACGTGGGATTCTTGATCTTGTGTGCCAATCTTCGAGCCTTCTTGAGATCGGAATACTTCAATCCACAGTCAATGCCACTCTTTTCGCACCACTTAACGAGATCCTCAGTAGCAAGGTTTGCTCCTGATCCTTCAACGAAAGGACATCCGCCCAATCCGCCAATGCTTGAATCGAATTCTCGAACACCATTTTCATAACCTATGGCAACATTGTTCATCAAATGCTTGCCATGATGGAGATGCAATGCCAAATCGACGGTGAATTCGTGAGCAGTATCAATCCCTGATGCAATGTCATAAGGTTGAGCAGTTCCTTTCGTATCACAAAGGACGATGGTCTTTCCAAATCGAAGACCATGTTGAACAGCGATGGCGAGATCCTCATTATTTGCATCAAAGGCTTCGGACAGGTACACTCGAATAGATTCTCTTGGAATACCCTGGAGGCACTTCTCGTAATTGTCAAGGATCTGTTTCATTTTTAATCCATAATTGGCGATATTAAACGATTCGACAGGTGAAAAGAAAATGTTGTACCGATCCATTCCGCTATCCTTGGCTCGGTCGAGTCCACGTTGATTCGGAACGAGTACGGAGAATCCTTCCTTATCATCGAAAGCATCGCAGATCTCCTCTGCATCAGCCATGTTTGGGACAGCCTTGGGATGGACAAAGGATGCGATTTCGATGTGATCGAGGCCAGCGTCCCTCAGCAACTGGATAAGATGGATCTTGTCCTCGGTGGACGGGACGAATGGCAGGTTTTGTAGCCCATCACGTGGCCCAACTTCAAAAATCCTAATCACCATCCCGCCTCCCTAAGTTGCTGGCGATACTCATTTAATTGACCCTTTCGCCTATCCTTCGCTTGAAGCCATTCAAAAAAAGCGTCGTCAGCAGCATCCAGATCCTCCATTTCGGAAACCTCAAGCATTGCTTGTTGTCGCCCCTTTTCAGTCATAGGCCAGCGTATCTCTTCTAAATCCATACTTGGTTCTGGTCCTTGTTCGTGAATAGAAATGTGCTTTGGATCAATGCGGTGTGGATGACCGTGAGTTATTATTTCAGGAAGATTTGAAGTTGTATTCATTCGCCTGTGAGGAACAGATGCAACTCCCTCGTCTGTGATGTGTAGTATGGTTGGTGGGCTTCCTGAACGGGTCGCCTGTTTCCTCGCATGATACCTTGCCTCTTTTTCATCCACCGCCATGAAAAAGGCAGCAGGGTTGCGTCTAAAAGAGGGGCGAGGATCTTTTTGGGCTTTTGTTCCACCACTTAGGATCTTTTCTGCCGAAGACAAATCTGTGCCGTGATACGGCATTTTCAACAAAGACCAAGCGGTGTCAAAGGGATTCATTCTTGATATTCCCTCCAGATTCCATTCAAGTATTTTGAGAGGCGATAAAGCCCAACGTTGGTTATTTTTCCAGTTCTTTTGTCCAAAATGTTCACATTGTTTGTATGTCCAGACAATGGGTGGTCGTCGGGGTAAGGCTCAAGCATACCCTTTGCCTTTGCTTCATCGTATGACATTGTTTCGTAATGAGGATTCATTAAATGAGGGTTGCCCTCTTGGATTTCGATGTAATCGGGCAAAACCCTTCCATTCAATGCGGCTTGAACCATTTGATTGGATAAACCAAAAATCCGATCAACATTCGGATTTGGCTTTGAGTCGTCAAACTCTTCGCTTTTCATCAAG